>Ga0209344_10000466_pt1 | contig 70964 bp, 66 predicted proteins | sample Cruoilmetagenom6_FD_187293 | JGI IMG/M metagenome (GOLD analysis project Ga0209344, IMG submission 187293) | Oil polluted marine microbial communities from Coal Oil Point, Santa Barbara, California, USA - Santa Barbara Oil Seep Sample 6 (SPAdes)... | ecosystem: Environmental > Aquatic > Marine... | reverse complement strand
ACGTATCAAGGTACAGTTCCCTTGGCAAAAAATGATGGGCGAGATGACCCCGTGGCTACGTATTGTAACGCCACATTCGGGCGGTGACAAAGGTTTTCATTTTATCCCCGAAACAGGCGAAGAAGTGCTGGTGGGCTTTGAGGGCGGCAATGCAGAACGGCCATATATCATGGGATCGCTCTATCACGGAAACCATAGGCCCAAGAGTTGGAAAACCGAGAAAAATGATATTAAAGCTATCCGTACACGGAGTGGGCATACTTTTGAAATGAATGATGCTAACGGCAGTGAGAGTATTACCATTACTGATAAAAACGGAAATGTAATTCGTATTGATACGGCCAATAACGATATTATGATTTCTGCTTTAGAAAACATGACGCTCAATGCCAAAAATATGCAGATTAACGTCGAAGAAAATATGGATGTTTCCGTAGGGAAAAATAAAACTGAAAGTATTACTGAAAATAGCTTTATTACAGCTAACAATGAAGATAAGCAAATTAGTGAGGAAATCAAGATTTTAAGCAGCACCTATAAGCAAGAAGCACAGGAAATTAAAACGGACGCCAGTGGCGAGATAAAAACCAACGCTGGCGGTAAAATCACCATTGCTAGTGCAGAAACCGTAAACTATGGTGAATAATCGTATCCTATCCATACAAAAAGCAATTGTATTTGTTTTCGCTATATTCTTGGGGACAACTTTGGGTATTTGCCAAGACAACAAAAAACAAGAAATACATATATCTGAAATAACAAACGGGAAAAAGTTTGAGTGGCGACCAACTGAAAGTGCCCCTAATCAATATCCTATCGAGATTCACCAAGGGATAATCACCTGCCAAGATGGAAGTATGGTTGAAATACCGAGTGGTGGCCGTACAGTACATAACGGATGGGGAGAAACAGGCTCTACCTATGTTGTAGGAGAAAACCTTAAGTCACTTCCAAAAAAATTAATGTTGAGCTGGCTGTCATTTACAGAAAGTACATTTTACAAAGGCGATTTTGAACTTCCCATAAATAAAATTAAAACCTTATTTGATAATGGATATGTAAATCATCTTGGTAGACAGGAAACATATTCAAATGTAGTTGTTGGTATGGCTCCAGGAGGCAATGTTTCCGTTTGGTTACTTGGTGCAGACAAATCGGTGGAAGTAGGTCATTACTTAGCCCATACAGCAGAAATTAGTATGGAAGAGTTTAATCCTAGCGGTATTCAGAATAGAAAAAAATACATAGCAGCAACTATAGACTATCTCCCTAAAAATATAAAAAATCAATTAAAGAAAGAAGGAGTAAATAAAGAGATATGGAATACTTACCGTAAACGATTTTCTTGGAAATTTAAATATCAATTTAAAAATAAAAGTACTCCGGCAGAAATACGGACAAAATTTTACAATGGAGCACATTTTTATTTTAAAACTAACAATCCCGAAATAAGTGATTATGCTCAATTACCCATACCAAAACAAATAGGGTATAAATGGTACGACAAGGACAAAAATAAATTTGGTGCAGATATAATTTTTGATGAACAGGAAATTTTTCAAGCTTTTGAAGCTATTTTCAAAAATCCCAATAATAAAACAGTTAATCTTATTATCAAGGTCGGTGCATACAACAGTTCAGTGACTCTTTCCCTAGAATCGGAAAATGAAACCGTTGAACTTAATAAAGCAAAAGTTAACGTATATAAAACTTCAGATCAAATAAAATAGTTATGTTCAATACCGCATTAACATCTTCCCCTACAGGCGCAGAAAACTCCAAAAGTTTTCTCGATGAAATCGATTTGCAAACCGCACCCACCTTTGTGGAAGAATCCACCCATGAAAGCTTTGAAGAAACGGAATCAAAAAACGTGATGGTTGGTGTTTTTATAGATGGTACTTGGAACAACCGTAACAACACTGAAGCCCGTTTGGAATATGAGAAAGCTGATGATGATCCCTCAAAAAACTTTGAATTGGCCGCACGCTACATTAATGATGATGTGGCTAGTTTTGAAAATTATTACAGTAATATAGCTCGTATGGAGCCCTATTATGAAAACCTCAACACTGACAAACTTATAACGTTCAAGTTATACATAGAAGGCATCGGGACCGAAGATTTTGAAGAGGATTCTACACTTGGTGGAGGTTTTGGGACTGGAAGTACTGGGATTCGTGCTAAAGTAGAGAAAGCGTGTGAGCAAATCGTTAACATAATCAAAAAAAAGGGAGTCGAAAACATAAACACATTAACCATAGACGTTTTTGGTTTTAGCCGCGGTGCCGCCGCTGCAAGAAATTTGGTACATGAAGTAAGCAAACCTTTTCAAGCTGAAAAAGTAATGTACACTCACAATAGAACGGGAAGTGCTAGAAAAACCACCATTCCCGAAAAACCACGTCATGGCCATCTAGGAAAAGAATTAAAAAATAGTGGCATCCCTTTACGAATGTTAATCGTTCGTTTTGTAGGGATTTACGATACCGTTTCCTCACATGGTGCCGGGGTTGTCTTTAGTTATGACAACGATACCGAAGCTTTGGGGTTAGATGCCATTCGTAAAGCACAATTTACATTACACCTAACAGCAGCAGACGAACACCGAAAGAATTTTTCGCTTACTAATATACGTAGCGCATTACAATCCGGCAGAGGCAAAGAATTTTCACTGCCCGGCGTACATGGTGATTTAGGAGGTAGTTATAATAATGGAGAGGTAGAAAAACGAAGATTTGCGTATTATGAGCGTGACTTTGCTATTGATCAAGGTTGGTACAGCCCAGAGCAACTTGAAGTTGTACGATGGGATCGGAACGGAATGACCCCATCAGTTATTGAAGGTACGCGTACTTTACCAAATACTTATACGCATATCCCTCTTTCAGTAATGGCAAGTTTTACTGCACAAAAACATCTTCCTCTTAAAGCAGAACAATTAAAAAGTGCTTATGCGATTCCCCCTGCCCTTACTCCCTTAAAGAATAGGATTGATGAATATGTACTTAACAATGGAGAACCTTTGGATTTTGAAAATGATGAGGACAAGCTTCTACTGAAGCCTATACGCCATGATTTTTTACATTTTTCAGCACGATTTGGAAGTCTCACCATGGGACCACGTAGAAAATTTTGGAGCAGAGAACGTTACAGAAAAATAATTCCTGGATGAAAAATAAACTGAAAATAATACTTTTAATATGTTCTTGTTCCTTTCTTCAAGGTTCATGTCAACAAAAAAACACTGCTCAAATGAATAAATTTGAATGGCTACCAACTGAAACTGCGCCTAAAAACTACCCCGTTTATCTCTATAAAGCTTATTTTACTGCAGAAGATAACTCTTATATACGGATTCCAGATAAAAGAACTGTCTACTATGGATGGGGTGAAATTGGTTCTATACATATTTCTGGAGATGATTATAAAGCAGTACCCAAAAAGATGAATCTAATCTGGCTGGCTTATACTGAAAATAAATATTACAAGGCTGAAGTAGAACTTCCCCACAAGAAAATTGACAGCTTATTTCAACTGGAATTAAAAGATCCCAGAACTGAAAATATTCAGCATTTTGATTATATATCTGTTGGGATAGCTCCTGGTGGCATGATTACTTTATGGATGATTGGTACCGCCTATCAAATTGAAATAGGAACTTATTATGGCACTAAAACTGAAGTTGACTTTAAAGAAATGATACCCACAACAAATCTCAGCGAAAAGGAATTTATAAATTCCACACTGAAAGATGAAGTTTCAGATACCGTTTTAAAAGAAATAAAAACTGGAAATATACCTTTTGACCGTTGGAAGAATTACGGTAAAAAATACAATTGGAAAATAGTCTTGTCGCATAAAGAAGAATTTGTCCCCGGACAAGCAAAAATAACCATGGTCAATGGTGAACAGGACGTACAGTATTTTGACAATGACATCAAACCTATATTAGAGAGTTGGGCTTTACCAAGTTCTACTAGGATACAGTGGCAGGACAAAAATGGAAATCTTTTCGCCGCCAAGTTGTTATTCGATGAACAAGAAACCACCAAAGCTTTTAAAACTCTCCTTACAGAAAATAACAAAGAAGTTGTCTTAAAAGCCCATATAGGTACGTTTAATGATACTATTAAAACTACTTTAAGCAATAATGGAAATGAAATAGAACTAACGAAAACTCAAATAAAAGTATATTCTAAAACCGATTAATTTGTCAGAAAGCTATTCATATACAACCCCCAAACTAAAGCTTAACGGCCAGCGTGTTTCCCGTGACTACACGGTATTACTTAGTAATATAGAAACAAAGGGCAAGAAAATCATAGTCACAAAAATGGCTTGGGAGTTTAGTCTAGAGTTTTTTGGTCAAGATAACGAAGGTAACTTGCAATACACACTTACTAACCAACGCCGCTTTTTTTTAGATAAAAGAAACTTTCCTATAAAGAAGTTGAACAAAGCCCAAACCATTGCCTTGCAAGTAGCGAGTATTAATGATGAGCTAATGATAGTGGTAAGCAAGAATTACAAACTGTGTGAAGTAAAGAACACACAACAAATTCGCGATAAGTGGGAGGCAGTTAAAACAGAATTGTTAGACACCTACCCCGATCTAAAAGAAATGGCGGCCGATTTTGATTGGCAACTTCAGGAAAGTGAGATACAAAACGTGTTTTTAAACGATAATTTTTATAACTTTCTATTTGCCAATATCTTTTATCGGCAATTTGAAGGTGATTCTGCAATAAAAGATTCAAAAACACTGGCAAATGTGCTAGGGAATATAGATGTACCTATAAAAGAAGAAAAGAAAATCACCAAACAGGATATTACCTTTAGTGAAGTGACGATTGAGATTACCGGGGAATTGGACACCGAAGCAGATACGTTTCCCTTAGCAAAAATGAACGCTTTTTTAGGCAGCTTGCCTACCGAGCCTGGCTCACAGCACAATTTAGATTTTGAATACCACGGAAGCTATGAGCTACGTCCCGAATTGGGCTTGATTATTAATGGGAACTTAACTTACGCCATGAGTATAGGAAACCTTTATACAAAAGAAACAACGATAACCTTTAAACAGGAAGACGATGGGTAAAAAATATGTATTAGATGGAGCGATGCTACAATGCGATCAAGGTATGAAACCGGCAAAGCTTTTGGTCACGCAAAATAAAAAGGTGAAAATACAAGGCAAGTTCCAGGCGACCGATAAAGAAACCCAGGTTCCAGAAACTTTTGGACAGTGCAAACTAAAGCCTTCGGGCAGTAGTTATTTACCCTGTGTTCCTGCCTTACAACCATGGACCAAAACAGCCAAGAAATCTACCTTAGGCAGTAGCAAAAAGTTTTTGTTTGACGACAGTGAATGTATGTGTGCCACAGGCGGAAAAGTAACCGTGATACAACACGCCCAAATAAACAGCGCCGGTAGCGTAAAGGAGACCTTTAAAAACATTGCCATGATGATCCCTGGCGCCATGATGGGCAACGACAAAGCCCCAAAAGTGGCAGAAAGTTATTGGATGGATGAAGCTGGTAAAGAACGGATTGACAGTTCGGACTATGGAGATAAAACCCAGTTATTTGTGCTGACCGAAAATATGGATCCCGGAGAAACGGTGACTGTGAATGTAAAAGACAAAGACAAACAGGATTTTAAAGAAGGTGAAAAAAAGTTAAAATATACAGGTACTGTAAAAGCAGATGGCACTGCCTCGCTCAAACTGGTTAATATAGACGAAAATTGGAAACAAAACCTTTAAAAAAGTAAGTATGGGACATACATTAGTAATAGATACCATTGAGGCCGCAGGACGTACTTTTAAAGGAGGCGCAAAGCTTTTTATAAAAAACCTAAAGTGCGTTGCCTTTTTTGAACCTTGCTCAGATTATTTGAAGTTAACCCGTGATGAACGACGAGGCATTGTAATACCAGACGAAAGTAAACTTTATGGTTTTGACTGGATGCGTGAAGATTATATAGAAGATGATATTTATGGCTACTATTGGGACAGCCGCACATTTGCGAAGGATAGTGACGGTAATAATTTACCCGAACCCATAGACGAAAAAATTGACAGTATGCCCTTCTCAAAATTAGAAGACGAATATAAAACCATTCCAAACCTTAAGGATCAGGACGAAAAGTACTATGTGCCTTGGTTAAGTTTATCCAACGGAGCAAGCGCAAGGGTAGATATAAAGTTTAAATGGAACCATAAGCCCAATGAAATTTTATTGGAATATGATGATGCCTCCCTAACTATTACCCACGAAGACATACAGGCCAAGAAAGCAATTAAAGTAAGCAGAAAATATAATAACCTGAAAATAGCTTGCACCAACACCTTTGCAGCAAACCAAGAAATTAAAATAAAGGCAGATGGATTGTTGGTAGGTAAGCTAATGCTCGTACCCAACGATACCGTACGCCAAGTAAACGTGGGATGGTGTTTTGTTGATTTTAATGGGAAAGATGATATAGACGCACTAAGAAATGTTGTTGATAAACAAAAAATAACAAAGATGCTTACCTATCTAGGGCTTAAACAAGCACAACTGGATGTTGCGGTAACAGCAACCCCACATACTCTAAACTTGCCCCAAGCATTTCCATTAAATCAATTTTTAGTAAAAACTAAGGTTTGTACTACGCTTGTACAAGCAGAAAACGATATACTGGCTGGTAAAGTAAGTATCGATGGAAACGTGACAAGCAAAAAAGGCGATATAGAAAAAGAAATTAAAGGGGATATGGAAATTCGCTATAATAAAGCAGTCGTAAACAGTGAAACTGTTTTCCCTTTTAATAAAACAAACTATATCACCCCAAAAGATTGGAGTTATTCGGGAAAGGATGGGGATAAAGATTCCATTATTGATAAAGTACCGTTTAAAAATGATCTCTTCGCACACTACCGAAATATCATTAAAGAAAACAATGGGTATGATATTGTTTTGGTGTTTGTAAACGAGACAGCAACAATAACCCAAAAAGATACTTTAAATAAAAAAATAAAGGAGATCTCACGGCTAAGTGGTGAAGCCGAAAAATTCAACGGTAAATTCGTTGTTATTTATGAGGGTTTTGAAGAAATGGTCCTGGTACATGAAGTGTTACACTGTATGAGCCTAAAACACAGTTTTGGCAGTGTTAGGGAACATAGTTTTAAAGCCTTAAAGACCGAGAATATAATGGATTATAATGTTGAAGGCACTTCGGACAGAAGGGAAAGCCTCTGGAAATGGCAATGGGAGAAATTGTGGGAATGGCATAAAAATAAATAATTATGAAAAAGATTTTAGGAATTTTCTTGAGTGTACTCGTTCTAAGTTGTGGAGCGCAAAATTATATAGTTAATGATAATATAAATAACTGTACGGAAAATGGTATCTCAAAAAACAAATATAATTTTGATATTCAGGATTTTAAACAAAATCTGGAAGAGCCAGAATCTTATCAGGTAGAAATAAACACAGATAGTTCCAAGGTGTTGTTAATGGAAAGTTTCCCCAACGAAATTGAAAAAAAATACACGCTATATCTAACCTCAAAAACAAATAAATTAAGTTCTGTATTTGTATATGACAGTATTGGCAGGTTGACAAGAAAGTACAACAATCACACGAACACCAAAGTAGGCGAAGAAATAAAATTCAAGTACAGCGATATCAAATCCGCCACGCCCATAGAAACCTATCGAGTAAACTACGACACCATTTACCCTGTGTGTTGGAAAGAGGCTTTGCAACTTGCAACTAAAAAAGGAGTCGATCCAAGTAAGGCAGAAGTAAACATTGTAATGCCTCTTAAAGGGTGGGAACCAGAAAAACCAATGGTCTGGAAAATATTTGACAGAAAAAAAGTAGTGCACGTAGATGCTTACACTGGCAAAGTTGTATTGGTCGGAAAACCGACTCCATTCTCCCAATATTAATCTATTTCGAACCCATACATTTTTTCGCTATTAAAATTTTTGTCAGTTTTGATGAAATGGTATTGGTACACGAGGTGTTACACTGTATGAGCCTAAAACACAGTTTTGGCAGTATTAGGGAGCATAGTTTTAAAGCCTTAAAGACCGAGAATATAATGGACTATAATGTTGAAGGTACTTCGGACAGAAGAGAAAGCCTCTGGAAATGGCAATGGGAAAAATTGTGGGAATGGCACCAAAATAAATAATTATGATAAAGATTTTAAGTATACTTTTTATAGCAGCACTGGCAAGTTGTTCAGTACAAAAATATATAGAACATGATAATTTAGAAAATTGTAGTATTTCGAAAATTCCAAAAGAATTTTTTTTCTCGACATCCCTGATTTAAAAGAAAATATAAAAAAAATAAATACCGATAGAGTTGTAAAAGAGAACGATTCAATTAAAATTACAACAATAGCTTTATCAGCTTATAATAAAAATACCGAATACTATTCTGTTTTAAAAACCTTGAAAAATAATAGCGAAACTTTTTTTGTCTATGATAGTTTGGGAAGGTTAGCTAGAAAATACGACACTCATACAGGAACAAACATAGGCGAAGAAATAAAATTCAAGTACAGCGATATCAAATCCACCACGCCCATAGAAACCTACCGTGTAAACTACGACACCATTTATCCTGTGTGTTGGAAAGAGGCACTGCAGATTGCAACTAAAAAGGGAGTCGATCCAAGTAAGGCAGAAGTAAACATTGTATTGCCACTAAAAGGTTGGGAACCAGAAAAACCGATGGTCTGGAAAATATTTGACAGAAAAAAAGTAGTGCACGTAGATGCCTATACCGGTAAAGTGGTATTGGTCGGAAAACCCACACCATTTTCCCAATATTGATTTACTTAACCTCGATAGATTTCTTCATTCCTAAATCCCTAAAGCCCTAAACAGAGGGTTTGTTATGTATGAAGGGTTCGAAGAGACGGTTTTGGTTCACGAAGTTTTACACTGTATGAGCCTAAAACACAGTTTTGGCAGTATTAGGGAGCATAGTTTTAAAGCCTTAAAGACCGAGAATATAATGGACTATAATGTTGAAGGCACTTCGGACAGAAGAGAAAGCCTCTGGAAATGGCAATGGGAAAAATTGTGGGATTGGCACCAAAATAAATAATTATGAAAAAACTTTTAAATACTCTTTTAGTATTCATTCTCCTAAGTTGTGGAGCACAAAGTTATCTTGAAAATAACAATTTAGGTTTTTGTACAGATACAGTTATCCCTAAAGACAAATATTTATTTGATATAAATAATTACAAAAAATTAGCTGAAACAGAGGGCTATAAAAATGTAGTTGTAGATTCAGATACTACGAAAACGCTTTTAAGAGAGGATATTTCTTATGAGAAACAAAAAAAATATTACAAGGATATAAAAACAAAAAAAAATAACTTTCATACAGTTTATACCTATGATAGTATTGGTAGGCTCATCGAGAAATATAATGACCATAGTGGTACAGAAATCGGCGAAGAAATAAAATTCAAGTACAGCGATATCAAATCCACCACGCCCATAGAAACCTATCGAGTAAACTACGACACCATTTACCCTGTGTGTTGGAAAGAGGCTTTGCGCATTGCAACAAAAAAAGGTATAAAACCTCAAGAAGTACATATGGACATTCAATACCCCCTTAACTATTGGGACAAAAAAAAACCAATGGAATGGACAATCTATGATTATGAGCATATTATGTATATTGATGCCTTTACCGGTAAAGCAACCAACCTCCGTAAAAAGGGGAGCGGCCTGCCCACCAATTGATAATACCAAAAAAGCTTTTGGAGTGTAGCGCTAAATCGTTCTTTGATAATCCTTCACATTACTAAAATAAATCATTTAGGAAAGCAAATCACTTGGCACAAATATAAATGCCTCTGCGATTTCTAAATTAAAAATTGAAATTGAAGGAATAAAAAAATCAATTGACGAAAAGAAAATTCAAAAAAGAACAGCGATAAAAAGAGATGATTTTCCCAAATACAGAGACCAGTCAAAAACCGAAGAGAATTATATGGATTATAACCAAGATACTAATGGGAATGAAAATAAAAATATGGAGCGTAAGGTTTTTTACAAATGGCAATGAGATGAAATGTGTAAGACAGGAATTGAGGGGAATTATTTACAAAAAGAAAATTAAAAGATTATGAAAAAACTAATTTTATTATTAATTATAGTACTCTTATTTTCTTCTAGCAAAAGCATTTACTACGAATATTCTAATAATGGAAAATATGCTACTTTGGAAATAAAAGATGAGCTTTTAACAATATATCGAAGCAATAATTTTAAATATATTTACACTAAAAACGCTACAATATATCCTAAAACTGATACAACAAGCTACATCGTATTCAGTATGCCGTTATCATTGTATTATATTGAAGAGAATCAAACAAAATTTAACCTCTGTGGTTTCGTATATAAAACAGGTGAAGAAATATTTACTTCAGATTTGACATATTTAAAAATTAATGAAGACAGCATAATTTCGATAAGCAAATTAGATAGTGTTTAATCTTATAATAGTCAAATACTATCAATTGGTGCCATTCAGAAGACAGTTAATTCTTCAAGAAAAGGAGAATTCCCTAAACAGGTAAACAAGTTTAAGTTTCCAGATAAATACGAAATATTGTTTAAAGAACGTGGTTGGAGTGTAGAAGAAAACGAAATGATTTACTCGGACAAGCCTGAAAACTCAGAAAAACAATTAAGCGGGAAGAAGATTAAGTAAAAAATTCGTGAAGGATTTGACAGTTCATCATATAAGAAAAAATTGAAATGCAAGCCGCTAGAGCCAATTGTTAAAGCGGCTAAAGACGAAGACTTCCAAGTGATTCAGATCCAAGAACATAATAGACCGACTAGTTAAAGTTTTAAAGCTTAAACCAAGCACTCTTAAAAGCTAACATTGGCACTGTTTATGATGTTGAAATAGATGAAGCACAGTGGATTGCTGACGATTTAATCATTGCCGGTACGAAAGTCTTTAAAGACAATCAACTCTTGGATAAATTCTATGAGGAGTTTAAAAAACAACATAAAAAGGCCGCCAACAAAAGAGGGATTATTGTCTATTTAGCACCGCTAAAGCATAGCAAAAGTGGTGGCCCCAAAGGTGCGGGCGGTTATGGAGATTTAGGCGATATCGATGCCAAACTCTGTGTGATTTTTCAAACTAACCTGGACAACAAAGAAAGTTTTGCTCACGAAATTGCAGCTCTTTTCTAAAATTTGATTTCCTTTTTCTTTGTCATACTTTTTCCAAATATCCGTTTTATTATCGCTTTTGGAGGAACCTTCCTAATATCTTTACACCTGCAGAGGTATATTTTTCATAGGGTCCAATTAATTTACTATCAACATACGTTTCTATCTCATTCTCTTAACCATTCTGGTATTCACAATTTCGACAAAAGCTGGAAAAGCCGAAGTATGTTCAGGTGAAAACAACTTTAACATACTTATGAAACAACAGTGTTTTCCTACACTCACAGAAATATAAGCGTAATACACATTATATTTAAACTTTAGTTAACAGCCTATTACAATTGATTTTTATAGCTTTACAATGTATTTATATATTTATAAGGCACTAATGCCATTTTTTAACTTAAAGTAAATTATTATGTCATTCAAAGCAAAATTAAGCCTAAACGGCAAAGAGTACAATGTATTAAACAGCAGTTATGACCTGTTCCAAGAAACTGATGCAACAGGGAGACCTTCTTCCGTAACCCGAGGGGGACGCATCAAATTAACTGTTGAAGCCACTGCAGACACGAGTCTAGCAGAATGGATGTTCAATAACTTCGAACGCCGCGACGGTTCAGTAAAATTTTTAAAAAGAGACAACGAAGCCACAGCCAAAGAGCTTAAATTCTCTGAAGGCTATATGGTAAAATACGTTGAAAACTTCGACCATACAGGGGACAACCCAATGAGCGAGTCAATTATTATCTCTGCACGTTCTATTACCATGGGTACAGGACAGCATGTGAACGATTGGCCAATGTAATTCTTGCTTATAGCATTGAATTAAAATGCAATAAACCCATACAAGGGAGTGTTCATTGCACTCCCTTTTTTTATCCCATTTTTATGGGCAACCCTTTAATACATAAAATTCTATGTCATTTCTCTCAACACTCATTTTAGATGATGAGGAGCTCAACTTGTTGGACTGCTCTTTTACCTTTACTCAAGGTACCGATTATACGGGTCGTCCTAGCGAAAAACCTCGTGGCGGACAAATACGTCTACTCATTGAAGGCACTGCAAAAACTGATTTTTTAGAATGGATGATCTCCCCTAACCTAACCAAAAAGGGTTCCATTACTTTTTACCGGCGCGACACCATGGCTGGTTTAAAAAAAGTAGAATTTACCGAAGCTCATTGCATTGAGTATAATGAGTCCTTCAATTCAACAGATAACGAGCCCTTAAAAATATTCCTTATCATTTCAGCAAAAGAAATTAAAGTGAAGGGTACTACGTTTACCAATAACTGGCCAAGTAAGGTTTAAAAATTAAAACATACATGGATTCATACTTTGGCTATATTGAACAAATTGATGATGGCGGTTGGCTTACCATAAAATTTGATGACGGTTTAATATGGTCATTACCAGAATACACCCAAGTTCATGTGAAATCTTCTAATGGCCGAGAAACATTTGAAGTATTAGAAGGAAGGTTTTTTGGAAAAAAAGCTTCTGTGAAGAAAAAAGGATGGCGTTGGGACCAATGGGACATAGATCGCTCTTATTTTGAAGAAGAAGTACATTTAAAAGAAGGATGTATACATACCGATGCTGCACAATTAAGGTTCTATAAAAAATCTAAAATTTTGGAAGTAACCGGACTGGGAAGCTTTAAAGCAATGACTGATCCTAAAAATCCGATCCCCGATGGCACTTATGATATTGAACTCCCCTACGAGCCGCATAAATCGAGTTTTAGATATGAAGCTCGAGCCAACTATTATCGAACTTGGTTTCGGGTAGGCAATTCGGGAGATCGGTTTTTACACTGCGGAAATATTTCTGCAGGTTGTTTAACCGTTACCGATATTGATAAATGGGATGCTATTTATAAGCATTTAATTATTTCAAGAAACGATTTTAACAGCATAGGAACTGTAAAGGTTTTAAATTTATGAAATATCAAGTAATATCTATTTTAACCTGTTTTATACTTTTTTTAGGATGTAATTCTAAAAAAGATAGCGACAATAAAAGTGAAAAAACTTTTGGGGTAAGCTTACTTAATTTTTCTCCCGAAGAAGAAGTTGCTTTAACAAACAAATTAGAAAACAAGTCCTTTCAATTTAACAATGGTGAAATTTCACAGCAAAAAGGAGATCAAACGGGGCACAAATTTTATATAAATAAAAAAGAATCAGATTTCAATACCATTATAAAAGTTAAAAAAATAAGAGAAGTCCAAGACTCATTAAAGGTCAATATTATTTTTTTTGAACGTGATGGAAATAGTTTAAAACAATATTTTAATCCCGGAAATTTCAACATAAAAACGAACACCCTAGAAGATAAAGCAGATCAATTACAACAATTGATCGTAAAACTTACATTTAAATAGATATACATATCATTTACAGAAAAGTCACTAAATTGAAAGAAAGAACATTAAAATAAGTAAATATGGCCTTACACAGCGACATACAGATATACATTGGGGGCGCTCCGGTACCTACATTTAAACGCCTTACCCTGCACCAAGAAATTGATGATCATCACACCCTGCAAGTATTTTGCCGTATGGATGTGCTAGACGGTCTTACTGGTGAATTAGCCGGACAAACCAAAAATTATCTTGGTGAGTCTATTACTTTACAAATACGATCGCTCGGCGAGATTGCCAATTATAGTAGTTTGGAGTTCAAAGGTGTTGTCACGGCCATAGACAGCACAAAGGGATTTCAGCAAAGCAGCGGTGATTTTATTGTAATTTCGGCAAAAGCGGGAACCATTATAACAGATGACGGCCCACATTACGCTTCACATAACGATATATCCCTACAAGATATTCTGGATACTACCTTCTCTAGCTACGACAAGTCAAAACTTGAGATGGCATTTACTCCAGAATTTAGCCAACCCCTCCACTACTCTGTACAGAATAGAGAAAGTTCATGGCAGTATGCCAGTAGACTAGCAGCACAGTACAGCGAGTGGTTTTACTACGATGGTAAAAAATTGGTTTTTGGCAAGCCCGAGGATAAAGATCCCATAAAGTTACAATATGGATTGGATCTTCAGGAGTTTTCCATGAAACTGAACCCCCAGCCCAACAAATTCAATTATTTTACCAATGATTACCTAACAAATGGAGAACATAAAAAAAGCACCAACGAAGTAGGAGCACCCGGAGGCTACAACGGTTTCGTTAGTGGCAAGGCGGACAAGCTTTATACCAAGGAGACCAATGTGTTTGTCAATAGCTATAACGACCCACAAAGCAAAAGCCGTATGGACCGGCAGGTAGAGCAACACAAAAAAATGGTAGATCAGCAGCAGGTAATCCTAAAAGGAGCTAGTGATAACCCAGGCGTGGGCCTTGGCAAGGTCATTAAAGTTATGGGAGAAAAGGAAAATTATGGCAGCTACCGAGTAACGTCCATAACTCATACCGCCAATGAAAATGGTCGTTATCAAAACCGTTTTCAAGGTGTGAGTACCGAAGCAGATGTGTATCCACAAACCAACATTAATGCCTTTCCACGAAGTGAAACCCAAACCGCTGTAGTGACCGAAAATGCCGACCCAGAAGGGATAGGCCGTATAAAAGTACAGTTCCCTTGGCAAAAAATGATGGGCGAAATGACGCCGTGGTTGCGTATCGTTACCCCCCATTCCGGTGGCGACAAAGGCTTCCACTTTATCCCCGAGGTTGAGGAAGAAGTTTTGATAGGTTTTGAAGGGGGCAATGCGGAGCGACCTTATGTGATGGGATCACTGTATCACGGTAACCATAGACCCCAAAGTTGGAAAACACAAAAAAACGATATCAAGGCCATGCGAACCCGCAGTGGGCATACATTAGAGTTTAATGATGCCGATGGAGCCGAAAGCATAACCCTTACCGATAAAAAGGGAAACCTTATTATCATTGATACGGCGGGAGAAACCATTTCAATAAATGCCTTAAAGGACATCAATATCAACGCAGGGGAAAACATAAATATAACCGCTGGGAAAAATATTGCCATGAGCGCTGGGGAGAACCTCTCTGAAAGTGCCGGCAAAAACGCATCCTTGGTTGCTGGGAAGGACATGATGTTAAATGCAGCTGGGAATATGACGGAGACTTCAGATAACCGTCAAGATTTTGTTGATAATGATTTCAGTAGGCAGTCCAAGACTTCTGATGAATATGCAAACGAGATGAAGTTATTTAGCGCAGAAGAAAATTTGACCATTCAAAGTTCTAAAACAGTAAACATTAACAGTGCAGAAAAGAGCAAACTATTTTAATTATGGCCATAACACGACAAGCAAAAAATTATAAAGTAATAGCCAAAAACCAATATCAATCCATCATTGGAGGTAAGCTAGAAAAATATGCAGACCATATTTTTATAGATGCTACCGATGGGAATATAGATTTGGCCAGTGGCAAAAAAGTGATTAACAATGGCGGCTGCTAAGGTACAATTTGCTCAATATAATCCAAGAAAGCGAGATGAAAGCTTAAAAGATACGTATCTCGTTTTATACGGAAGTGGCTATTTAGCTCCTGGAGAAGGAGGGCACAATGCTGGTAGTGCATTCAAACTAGTGGCCGAGGGAAGACATGCCATTAATAAGAAAAAACAAATAGATCAAAATTGTGTCATTTCTTTTTGTCCAACAGACAAGGATTTTTTCTTGAAAATAAAACTGAACAAAAGAATAAAACGTCTCGACATTTATTCCCACGCCTGGCAACACGGAATCAATTTGGGAGGATTTACCGGAAAAAGAACAATTGACGGAAAGGAATATGACGGAGACTCACTTGATTGGACAGATGACGTTCAAGATGGAGGTCGCGATTTGAGAAGAGTGGAGATTCACGAAGATCAATATATCACTGGAAGTTCTCAAACAACCGAATTGGGAAATCTAGAATCTGACTCTTTTGTAGCAGATTGTGAAGTTTACTTTTGGGGTTGTAATGCTGGCGGACAGCTTACTTCAAGCGGTAAACACGTAACAAGTAATGAGCCATACATAGAAGAACCGAAAGAAACCTTTGCTCAAGAATTTGCTTTGAAAATGGGGAAAGGAAGTGTTTATGCATTAGTGGGTAAAGGTATTGGTGCTGGTTCTATGTTTAAAACAGATAAAAATGGCAAAAACATATACAGTGATGGAGAAATGCTACCTGCAAATATTGCTTTAAACCATAACAACAAAAATACCGTCGAATTGGATGCTATGAATTACATGAAAAAATTCCCGCTATGAAAAAGATATGTATTGCAATCATTTTATTTTTGGCAATCTTGTCTTGCAAAAACACTATTATAGAAGATTCTGCGCGAAAAAAAAACCAAGATAATACCAATTCAAATTTTGTTGAAAAGACCGTAGATAGCTTGCAATACTTTACAATGTTACCCGCAAAGTTCAATGAATATTACAAAGGGAGCAAGTTGGAGGTGAAAAACAAAAAATTTATGACCTCTTACCTAAATAGATCAACTAAAAAAGACATTCCTTATTTAGTAGAAGCAATACCTGACACCACAAAAACACAAGTAATTTATGCAGATCTTGCAACATTGAGAAAAGGTGATATTGCATTAAACTTACTAACTACACTAGACAAGGATTTAAATTTACAGAAAATCGTAGAAAACGAATTTAACAATCCTGGAGACCCAACAATCATTTATGATCCTGACCAAGTTTTTATCACGCTTTTTTTCAAGGGTAAAGGTTATTCTTCGGCATATTATAAAAACAGATTGCGCCTTTACGAGGCTTTAAAGTTTCATTACAATAAAAAGTAACCAACAACAATGAGCCCTAAAGTACAATTTGCACAATATCAACCTAAAGAACGTCCTGTTGAAGAAACTGAGGATTTTGATTTGGCAATCAAAATTGGAGGGGACGATACTTTTGTGCCAATGGGAATCCCATCTTATGGTGGTGGTACTGAGAATGATATCCTAAAGTTTGAGGTAGAAGTTAAGGAACACTTTATAGACCAATTGAAGATTGAAGTTATGCGTGAAGGTACAGTCGTTTACACAAAAGAATTCACGCAAACATTACCTGTGGGCTCCTACACTATCCCTTGGGACGGTTTTGACAATAACGGTGTTTACGACAGCTCCGGTTTTGTGGATGGAACTTTTAAAATAAAAGCCACAGGGTATTTAAGCAGAAAACAAAGAACAGTAGATAGTGAAGAGATTACTTTTGAATATGACGAAGTGGAATGGGTAGATGTGAAGATTGATAAAAATAATAAGCAGGTTGATGTTACGCTAAGAGTAAACTTAAAAGATGGGGGCGCCAAAGGATTAAACCGAACAGGAAGAATACCTCAATCAGGCTTGGTTCCAAATCATTCTCCAATAACAACAAATATTAGAAGTTTTGAGGATTTGGAAAAATTAGCACTTGAAGGTATTAATTATCATTGGGGAAGAAATAAGGGACATCAAATTGCAATGTATGTCGAGATTAAAGGAGAGCGATATGAAATATGTATGAATGCTATCAATACTCAAGAAAATGCTATGGATGATGTTGATTTAATCTTTAATACTAATAGAAAATGGATGCGTTCAGGAAACCCAGGAACAGTTGAAGGTTTGATTTCATTGATCGGTAATCTCATTTCAAGGGAGGCAGTTTGTTATAATGGAGGATATATTTTACATTCTGAGGGTTGGGGTTATAGAAACTTGGCTAATGAAGACATTGAATTTAAATTTACTACTGCGCATGAGATTGGTCATACAATTTTAAAAGCATATGGTAATACCACATATTCTTACGGTCATAAAGGAAGTGTAAATGTGATTTTTCAAAATAGAAAGTCTTCAGCACCGAAATACGAAACACTAAAAGAAATTGATATTATGCCATATTACCCTACTGATCCTCCCTTAAGCCTATACGGTAGTTATGTTGCTTCGGAAAAAGATAGTATCAGTTTAATCTGGTTAACCAAGCTAAATATAAAACAATGAAACTAATCACAGCTATATTTTTTCTTTCTTTAGTTCAATGTGGTAGCCATATTGGTTTTTACCAAGGTCATGTTCTTAATAAGACAAAAAAACCAATTGTTAATTTGAAAGTTTATGAAAAATATAAACCTTCAAATTTCACCTATACAGATAAAGATGGTTATTTTAAGCTTCTTAAAAATAAAGAAAGGATAAGCCAATTTTTAATTATTGAGTCATCAGATAAAAAAATCTTAGATTCCATGCAAGTAATAAGAACTTCTGGAGGAGAAAAAATAAACTATCATTTTGTTCAAGGTAGAAGTGATACACTTAAACTAAACAAATAACCCCAATTTCACTAACAAACCTTGTTACCCATCTACCGCACATATCAAGTAAAACCAAAAGACACGCTGGCGTCCATAGCTAAAGCGCATGAATTGGACGTGGAGGAGCTTAAAGCTTATCATAATGAGCGGGCTGCTGTCCAAGACCAAATACAACTGCGGTTGCCACCGTATCTAAAAGAATTTATTTTGCCGCCAGAAGGTTTCATCTTAAAAAATGGAAAAGAGATATGGGCAAACAATGACGAAGTAGAACCCGAAATACTTAAAGAGCCTGTGTATGGAAAATTGTCTTTTGCCCCTCCAGAAAACGACCTAACGTATGGCGTGTTAAAAACTCTAACAACTGGCAAAAAAGAAACGACCATAAAGTATAAAGTCAGCCTCCGCTTTTATCCCGAGGATTCTGATGGAGAGTTTTTTGTCTCGGTTGATAAGATTTCAAAGACATACATAAACGACCAAGAACCCGATTTAATAGCAGATGAAATGGCGCTTGCCTGTACCGATGTGCTATATCCACTGGTCCTACAGTTGGATAAAAATAGAAGCATCCTTCAAATTCACAACCACAAGGATTTATTGAAGCGTTGGGATAAAAAACGCAACAACGAGCTACAGTATTTTCAAGGTGAAGTAGCCGACAATTATTTTGATAGGTTTGAACAGTCCTTACAGTCGAAAGAATATTTGTTGCACAAGCTTAAAAATGATTGGTTTTTTGTAACTTTTTTCAATAAAATTTACACCGTATACGACAACAAATCGAATATAGAGCAGGAAATTAATTTCCCTATCCTGCCCCATACTAAAGAGGTGCAATACACAATTGACCAATTGGCGGATAGGTACTTGGTCAATAACCGCGTCAAGATAAAAATCAAAGGAGAATGTACAGATCCAAGAAGCAAAACCGAACTGGAAAGCAAAATTTACTTCCCAGCTGTTGATGCTACAGAAGAGGGACAAGTAGAAGGTGATTTTAAAGGGGCTTATTTTTTAGACCCAAGGGACAACCATATTCAGTTTGGATATATTGAATGCGGTTTGAGTTTAAATGAGCCGAAAGGAATGAACATTACTATTTCAGAAACTGAAATGAAGCAAGACGAAGAACACCGACATGCAAAATATGTCATGGAAGCTGAAACAGAAAAAAAATCATTTTGGAAATCCATATTTTCATAAAAGAAACGAGTTATGAGTGAAAAACACATCGTAGTACAAGGTGCCATCTGTGAGTGTATGCAGGGCTTTGTCCCAGATATATTAAAGGTAGAATCGCACCAATACGAATATGCCAACGACAAGGACGGCAGTCAAAAATTGATTGCCACCACCTTAGAAATTGGGCAACCTTTTCAAAACAAAACGTTTGGGCAGTGCAAATTGCAACCTACTCCTGGAGGTTACAAACCTTGTCAGCCTGCCATAACCGAATGGAAAAAATTCTATAAAGACGTTACTCTAAAAAATGGAGGCAATATCTTAACAGAAGAGAGTAAGGCTGTCTGTGCCATTGCTGGCTCGCCCGTTGTAAAATTCACCAATCACGGCCAAATAGCCCAACCCAGCCAGCAAAATATGAGCAATGCCGACGAAGATACCCAGGCACAGCTCAACCCGATGGTTGACCCTAACAAGTCAGATGAGAAGTCTGCCAAAGAAGAAGGAATAGAAGAACTTGGAATGTAAAAAATTATGGCAAAAGGTGTAAAAAAAATACAGATGTACAAAGGGAAGTATTACTCCCAAAAAAGTAATTCACTTACATCGCAAGTTACCATCGAACCGGAGAAATGGGTGCATTTTAAAGTCTTCGAATGGTTAGAAGGAACCTCTGAGGAAGAAAAACAGCAAGAGATATATTGGCTTCGTCAAAGCAATGACCGCGAAACCATTCTTTTCAGGGTTAAATCTGAAGGCTATAAATTCAATATATCCAAAAAACTTTCTGGCCCTTATGCCTATTATATTGAAGCCAGTATGTCTGGAAATCGAGATTTCAAAAATCAAGCTGGCATCTACGTCAACGGATACTCTGAAAGACTTATAAAAAGTAGCGAATGGCGCACCCAACCCGAAGGGAGTAATATAAAAAACGGAACCCCTATTAAATACGGTCATTTGGTGTATTTGTTTCTCAATACTGAAGGGCTTAACGGTGATAGGATTACTATAGAAATTTACAATCAAGCTTGGGGAGATGATGACTTTATTCATAGAATTACCAATGTGCGCGTAAAAAACGGAGAAGTTTTATTAAAAATAGGAAACACCTCCGCTTGGATGGCGAAAATAAACCACATTGAAGGTGTTGAAGAATTTTATATTAAAGCTAAAAAAGGCAATACATATATAAAAGACCATCTTGGGGATGACAAGCATGCTATTTACTTAAACATTAAAAAAGAATTAGTTACTTCACAAACGGAGCCTGCAGAAAACCTCACCCCTACCAAAATATACCAACCCGAAATAAGTGCAGAACGATATGAACCCTGTAAGTTTGATGAAATTATCATCACGGCACCAGAAGAAAAAGATGGACGTATGGTTACCGCTCCTGTAACTGTATTTAAAGATGGATTAAACCTTACAGGACAACGAACTGTAGATGAAGTTATAAATAGAACCGTTTATTTTGATTTTAATGATGCGAGTATTGCTCCAGATGCTCAAAAGATAGTAAATAACATATTAGGTTTTCTTCTAGAACATAAAGGCACAAGAATGCAGATGAGTGGTTACGCTTGTGTTATTGGTCCAGAAGATTACAACAATAAACTATCACAACAAAGAAGTGATGCCGTAAAAAACTTTTTTGTGAGTGGTGGGCTCGACGGTAGAAGAATTGTTAGCACAGGACGAGGCGAATACAATATCAATAACCAAGACGACTACGAAAAACGTAATGAAAAAGTATATCAAAATGCGCGAAGAGTAGATATTACATTCACCTTTGCAGCTCACGTTGCTAATGCCATACCCTTTAATATTATCGCTCCAAGCAGCAAAAAAAATATCGTTTTAGATGCAATAGGCTTAGACGCAAAAGATTGCTATCGAGACAACGATAAACATAAAAAGGAAATCATTGTAAAGTCACCTGATGCGCAAGAGTTTAAAACTTCCTCCACTTCATTGCGTTTTCCAATTCAATCTACATTATCTGTAGCAAATGTAGCTCCGTTAAACTATATTTGGCCTAATTACAATGTTTTAACAAACAGCGACTCTGCCAATATATATCACGCACACATACATACGTGCAGGTATTATTCAGATAAAAGTGCCACTACTGTAAAAATAAAAGCATATCCAGATATTAAATGGACACTTACCTTTTTCCTAAACCTTACCAATGATCTGAGTGTAAAATGGCAAAACGCAGATGCATCAAGACATCGAGAATTACAAGAAAAAGCAGGTAAAATCGGTGCAGAAAGAAGGTGGCAACAAAAAGATGCCTCTTTTGGGTTTAGTTTAAAAGCTGAATGGGATAAACAAAACCCAGGGAGTTTTTCCAGAACAAAAGAGTTAAAACAAGAATATGAGACCAAGTTTAAAAAACTCTATAGCTTGTTTTCATCCGTTGGAGCAATGTCTGATGGTATTACTAACAAAACTAAAGGACAGGTACGGAATATAGGTTTTAAAGGAGTGCCAATTGAATTTGCTGTAAAACCCCCTAACTTAAATATAGAAGGAGTCTGGTACCTTGAAAAAGTTGAACAAGAACTGGGCACGAAAGTAGATATTTCATTTAATGCCGATCCTCTTATAGGTCTTGAAGTGACCATTGATCTTCTCTGTCTAGCAGTTGGTGCTGTTGCTGGTGCTGTTAGTGGCGGAACTGCATCTGGCCCGGCCATGAAACTATACGATCAAATTAAAAGCACCATGAATACAGGCATAGATATTGGTACAGACGACTTTGGTTTTAAAGCAAGTTCTGATGTTTTTATCGATCTCATTATCTCAAGTACAATCAAGACTAGTGTCGGTTTTGAATTTAATACTGCCGGAAAAGCAAAAGATTCTAAATTTAAGCTGGAAGCAACCAATACTCTAAAGATTGAACTGAAAGCTGGGATGTGGGTTAAAGGAGAATTGAATCTTGTAATTGTAAGAGCGGAAGGTTATTTTGAAATGAGTGCCAAAGGGTCTGCTGCCGTAACATTTGGCCACGGTGTTAATTATGATGATGAAGGTCTTTATTATCAACCAAAATTAGGATTTGATGGTATTGTTGCAGAATATGTAATAAAAGGAAAAGTTGGGCTTTCATCAAAAAAGAAAGTACTAGGAGGTGGAACGCCAAGTACAGAAGATGAAGATATTATCGACCAAGGAGAATACACTATTGTTGAACCCTTTAATGTTATTGAAAGTCTTGAAGAACTCTTTGATTTCGATGCCAATATTCCATTAATTAAAAACACTTAAAAAACATGTTAAAAATGCAGTTTCTATTAATTATGATTTTATTTTCATCCTGCCAATCTAAAATTGATTTATCCAATCTTACATTAAAAGAAGATGTGGATGATTTTATTGAAGAACGGAGTGATTTTTTTTCAGACAATACAAGTCCAGCCACAGGACTTCCTATTTTGTACACCTATAAAATTGATAGGTTTAGTTTTGGTTCATTGAACTTAATTGACAATTCTGAAAATACCAATATAGGCATCAATAAGGTGGGCTTCTTTTTATATAAACCCTATAACAAAGATACAAATACAGTAGCAGGGTTGATTATTGATTATAATCAGCTGGATAACAACTTATATGAAGTTTTAGAGAAAAAGTATGGTACTCCTACTATAGTTGCTGAAAAACCTACAAACAAAGTAGAAGGTATACTTCACGGTATTTCAGCATACCAATGGAAAGCAAATGATTATCAAACTGTTTTTTTATCAAAAAGTTACAGTACTAAAAACAATAAACAAGCAATTTCAACTACGGTTTATATTTTAAACAATGATGCCCAAGATATAACTACTGAAGACAGATCTGCTGTAGATCGATTGCTTAAAACATTTACCCCTTAATAAAAAACCATGAGCATAAAACCTTATTACATGATAGACTTCAGTGCTGTAGCCTGTTTTTTTGAGATACGTGTAAATGATTACCCCGTTATTACCCAAAACATAGAAGGTCAAGTTGCTTCTATGATTCCCATAAATCAAGCTATTCTGGAATCGGGAAATGCAACAATCACAGCAACGGTTCTTCCTATAGCTGGAACCACCGAGCTACATCCTGGCGCCTACCTACGATTTAAGATCATGCTTTTTGATGTTACCAACGATTTTGTGTTCCAAGAGCAATACGAACAATACGAGACCGATCCTGTAGGCGACCAAAAACTACCCACAATGGCATTGGCTGGCAATTTTATGGTAAATGTTCCATACATTCAAGATGCTTGGCAAGATGGTAGAAATCTTATGGATGTGGAAGACCTCGCCCCAAAATTGCATTCCGCATACAAAAATATTTCAAGTATAATCAACGAAAAAAATTATGAACAATTCAAACAGTTAATAGCCAGAAGGGAAAACAACATTGCCAAAGCAATGTACTTGTCATCTGTTGAGGCAAGATCCAGGGCTGAAGATGTTATTACGGACATGCGATCAGGATTTACGCTAATGCCGATACCGAAAGATGCTATTTTACAACTTTACGCAAACAATAAAGTGGCGGCTTTAAAAAAATTAAATGGGGAATCTGCTCTATATTTATTTAACAAAAAAACGAATGAAGAGCTAATGCTAGATCTTACTTTCTACATCCCGGAAGGAAAAACCGAATTTGAGGTTATATAACCGCTTTACCAACCAACTAGCATACAATTCATGGCTTTAAATATTAAATTTACCACCTTAAGTTTTTTACTTCTTTGCGCTTACACGCTCAATGCTCAAAAAACCTATGAGTTAAGTAAGCTTTTAAATGGAGTGGGCCTCAACACCGTCATTAGCCAATCTAAAGACTACAAAGTTCAAGAGCGAGTTAAAAATGAGGATACATTAAGAGGGTATGCTCTAAACAATGATAGTTTTACCTTTTTAGGAAATCCTATTGGGCAGATTGAAGTTCATGAAACAAACGGAATGGTTCAGTTCATAGGGTTTGTAATTGAAGAAAAGCAATTGGACGGTTCTCATATTTTTGACGATATAGATAAGACAATCGAAACAGAAAATGACGAAATAATGGAAGGAGCTTCCGAAGTAGATACTACAGGTCCTGTTGCTATTTCAATAGAAGAAGTTAATGAAGCTGAAAATAAAAAAAGGAATAACCTAAAACAAGCTTTTGTCGATTTTGTAAATAAAAATAGCCCTATCACCCAGCAAGCCAGAGCGTATCTAAATGAAAACTTCGAATTTGTTTCCTCAGAACCTCTTTGCCAATTTAATTGCTGGGATAAATGGAGGTCTGATTATGCTGAAATAGGAATTGAAAAAAACAATTTTATAGAAGATGTGGCAGATGGTAAGGAAGCAGTTTATATAGAACAGACGCTGATTATTAAAACTAATTTAAATAATTAGTAAATTGCTAATAATACAGTTTTAGGGTTATTAATCTAAATATTCAATAAACTTCTTACGGTCTAAATATCCTTTAATTTCATTTTTTAAAAAGTAATAAAAAGAATTGGTTTGCTGCTGTATGCTGTCGTAAACTGCTTCTTCCTGTTGTGGATAAATCCCTACTTTACCTTCATTGTATAAATAAACCTGTTGTTCTTTAGCTTTAAAGACAATGGAATCAAAACGCATAGAAAGGACTTCTTTCACTTTTATAGAGCCTTCTTTTATTCGGAGAGATGGTATTTCTATACTGTCACCATTCGCAAAAACATTATACTCGGGTTTTGGTTTATGTAGTTTCGCTTTTTCTAGATTATAACTAACAAGGCCAAACTTTCCATCCTCTTGTACTTTTAATATATTCCTTAACATGTTATTATTAAAACTAAAACCAGAGTTACTATTTGTATTTTCAGAAATAGAATTATCTAAAAAAGTGACTTTTTGATTTTTACTGAGTCCTTTTAGATAAAAAAGACTTTCAAGTGCACTACTACCAAAGTGTCCCTCTTCAAGAATAAGTCTATGAGGGTTCTTATTGTTTTCTTTAGCAACCAATTTATAATTCTTAAAAGGTACAGTGCCACAATATAATGTAATAGCTCTAGGAAATTGTTCGATTTTTTCAAGTTTATAATTGTAATAATGTGCACCGTTTTTTTCTAATACTTCTAAGCCACTTCGGTATAAATAAGCGCTTTTTATACTATCGAATTTCACTTTCTCCAAATTAGTCTTGTAAATGGTGTACGTTTCGGCTTCCTTCCCTACTATAAAATATCGGTTATAATTAATAGAGTCGAAACTTTGTTTTAGCACAGGATCGCCAAATGAATTAACGAGGAAACTTTTTCCATCATCTCCTTTTTTCGGTTGAAAAAAATTCATGGCATTAAAATAGTCAAGGATTAATTTTTCAGGTATTCGAGCAAGTGAATCAGAAGGATTTAATTTTTTGGTTGTTATTGACTCAAACACATTATTTAAAGCTACTTCGTTATTTTTTAAAGGGATAAAAATACCTTTATCATTGTTAGAATCATTTAATAAAGCAACATACGTATTTGGGTCGATTTCCAAATAAACGATATTTAAAAATTTAACACCATAGGGTCGCCATTTTTTCACATCGTCATCTGGGCTTTCTTCATAGGTAGAACCAAAACCGCCCGACCTGGCATAACCATATCTAAGTTCAGCGAGGCTCAGTAAACTAGGATTTATGGTTTTAAAAATCACAGGTGATTCTTTATCGTTTCTTTTACTCATAACCTGCCAAGTGTTTTGACTTAAATAGGATTTAAAATCTGATAAGCTCTGTTTTTTCAATTCACTTTTTAAAATAACTTGATAATTCTCTTTAATTTTTTCAAGTGTTGAGGGATTATCCTTATCAATTTCAATTGAGGTTGCACTCGCTAAATTATACTTTTCTTGAAAAAAGCTGTTTGTAAGCTCTAAGTGAATTCTATTATACGCATTCTCTTCTTGTTTTTGATAGAAAATATAATTTCCACGAGAATCATAGGCAATCAGGTCTATCTGTGGGATTTTAACGATAGTTTGTGCCGAGGTTTGGAATGCACTCATCAAAAATAGGAAGACAAAACAAAGATGTAGATAAAGTTTCATGATGTTGCTTTTGTATTATTAGAAATCAAACTTCGTTCCTAAAAATTAGTACTTCTTTAAAACTCAACTTTATCCCGCTTACAATACCAAAGCGCCTGGCAATATTCATCGAACTCACAACCTCCCAATGCAATTTTACCTTTATCAGCTTTATCCAATAAGTCCTGGCTGGGTTCACCGTAAACAATTTTAACCACCGTATCTTCCTTATTGCAATCGGGGCAAATTCCGGTTTTATTTTCCGCTGTGTGATATGGGCATTTTTCGGGAAGTAATAATTCTAGACTCTTGCTTTGCTTATTACATGTATTCACGAAAAATTCTCTGTACCTCGTCCCAATTTCCTTAAACACAAACCGTATTTTCAAATTAAAATCTGCTTTGGGCAATGCGTCTATTTTAAAATACCCTTTCGAATTGGTCTTGGTGGTAATCGGGATGTTGGAAAGTCTTTCTTGATTAAAAGGGTTTGTAGCTATCAGCTCTACTTCTGTATTCTCTAGCGGTTCACAGGTTCGAGAATCCTTTACATAGCCAGAAATTGATTCTGTTTGTCCATAACTTATAGTATATGGGGCAATAAAAAGCAATAATAACGAAAAATAGCAGTAAACTTTCATTTCAAAATATTTAATAAAAAAACCATCATAACAAGATATAAAGAAGTCTCTCTTCAATAGTTAAGTAGCTTTTTAATTTTTATTGAAGTAAAAACTATCCTTTTTTATCTTCCCCAAATGCTCATTTTTTAGCTTTTTGGGCTCTTTTTAGTCGCATCTGGATGTGAAATCAAATGTGACTATCATCCCATCTCAACTTAATTAGGCAAATTTTAAGCAGAATAAAAGTAACAAAAGTATCGTAAAAGGTTGATGTCTGACTTTTAAAGAAAAGGGCGAAAAGCATATCTTTACAATTCACGTTGACTAATTAGAGATTAGATCACTGAAAGCAAGCAGCTTATTTTTAACATAGCAGAGCATGAAATGAACATTACTTATCGGTTTGACACGCTAGATTTTCATTATTTTAAACTCATTAAAACAAAATAATGGACGGCTCAGCATTCCACTTACTTGAAGATCTAGACTGGCCTATAGTCGGATTTATGATGTTTTTTTCATTGTTTGTGGCTATATTTTACACAGCTATTTTTTTTGTGATATTAAAGATCAAAGTAAGGCCAAAGTGGTTGTTTTTTATGTTACTGCCATCGATTATAGGAATTACCGCCCTTATTTACAAGCCCGCCGTAATTTTGGTATTTCTATGTATTTTTGGGATGACTTTCCTCTTGGGTATAGGCAGTATGGCTTACAGAGGAATTTCAGAATTTATTATCAATTTTAAAACAAAAAGTAAAAATAGCAAAAACAAAGCTCCATTGGCAATCACTATTTTAAAAAGTGCAGCCGGTTTGGCAATAGGAATCGCACTTCTACTAACAGGTCCCTACGCCTTTATATTGATTGTCTTGTATTTTATTTTTAGAAAACTAGTGTATAAGGATAATTCAGACCGCTTTTTAAGCCTTCAAACCACCCTACCTACCTCAAAAATACGATCTATTTCCATGGGATTAGTTGAGGTTAAAGGCAAAACAAATATACTAGAACCTTTACTGTCTAAAATTGGAAATACAGAATGTATTGGCTATACCTATCACGTAGAGTCCATTTCTAGGGATAAAGATGGAGACGAACATTTCTCCACTATTTCTTTTATAACAGAATGTAATCCCTTTACTATAGAAGACGAAACGGGAACAGTAGTCGTTTCGCCAGTAGATTTAGAGCTTTTAGATATTCCAGAGGACAAATCATACCGCCGCAGCGGAAAACGTTATACCACCCACGTATTATTAGATAACACTGAAATTTTAGTAATTGGAAAAGCAAGTACTAAAAACCAGGAAACGATTATTGAGAAGGAAACAGTTAAAAATGTATTTGCCCTTTCCCCTACTGAAGCTGTAAACCGATGGAACAAATTTTCACCTCTCCGAAAATCGGCTATACGATATGCAACCGTTGCTGCATTTTTGTAGCTATGATATTATTGGCCAGTTTTGAATATGAAGATAATTTAGTAACCGTCCGCTTTATTGTAGGTACTGAATTTTTCACTAATTTATACCCTTTTAAATAAACCTATGGAAACTATCATTGCAATCGCAATCCTCATTTTAATTATTGTCGGTCTAGCAAGCGTACTCATTAGAACGTATAATCGATTGGTAATGCTCAAGTTTAATGTTGAAAAAGCATTTGCCAATATCGATGTGCTTCTAAAACAACGGGCAGACGAAATACCCAACCTTATCACCACGGTAAAAGAGCACGCTTCGTATGAAAAAGGAACACTCCAAAAATTAACCAATCTTAGAACGCAATTCCTCAATGCCCAAAACCCAAACGAAAAGGTTGAAAAATATAACGAAATCCAATCAACTATGACCAAGGTGTTAGCTGTTGCCGAAAATTATCCCGACTTAAAGGCAAACACTTCTTTTATAACTCTTCAAAACCGCGTTTCGGAATTAGAAGATCATATTGCAGACCGACGGGAATTTTTCAACGAAAGCGTAAATATGTATAATATTGGCATTAAAGAATTCCCTAATTTAGTGATTGCCGGCTCTATGGGTTATAAAGAAAAACATTTACTAGCAATCTCTGAAGCAGAAAAAAAATACGATGGAGTTCAGTTTTGAATATTTTGAAATTTTAAAGCAGGTCAACAAAACTCCTAGCTATACTGTGATGTGGGCTGCATTTGGAGTTCCCTTACTTATTGCTGTTTTCATGCTTTGCACGATAGTTATCCCGAACAAGGATATTAAATTAAAGATAAATACTGCAATCATTAGTATTTTAGGTGTCACTTGGATTTTGGGTTTTATAACCACCATCTTGTTTTTATTTACAGGTATTTCAGGAATAAAGCTTCTTGCAATTTGGTGTACGTTATTTGTTTCGGTTTCCATTTTTTATATTTTTCATTCCACCGAAATAGCAAAACTCTATGAAAATTTCCCCTTAAAAGAGTGACACGTTTATACTTTAACAAAAAGTTTACTTTTAGATATGTTAAAGTTGCAAGGAATTATAGTAGTTTTAAGGTTAAATAAAACTAGCACCATACAATTACACTTATGCAAACCCTTACATATCCCCTCTCTTCCTCTACTAAAGAATTATTACATATTGCGGAGGCCAACGCCAAAGGATATCATGCCGATCAATACAATGCTTCCCACTTATTACGGGCATTGTTGCATAAAGACATTGAGTTACGGTCATTAATAGAAGATGTTAGTGGTGATATATATTACATGGAAGAATGGGCAGATGTACGTATGGAAGCACTGCCAAGAGCAGCTAAAATACCCGACCAATTGAAAGGAGATGATAGTATTGAAGCCATTTTCAATGAAGCCGATATGGTAAAACTGAAATTGGGAAAAGAAGAAATCACTCCCGAATGTGTTTTAGTCGCTATCTGTACACCTGGTGTAGGCTTTACTTACGAGCAATTAAAAACACTTCCAGTAAAAAGGGAAGACATTCTCTCGCAGTTTTCTGGTGGTGGTACTGCAAAAAATAAAAGCAATACAACTAGCACAGCTGCAGGAACAAAACAAAAAGTAAGCACTGATGTCCTCAACAAATATTGTGTTGATAAATCTACACAAGCTCGCAATCAAGAACTTTCCAAAGTATATGGTCGCGATGCCGAGATTAAAATGATTACTGAGATTTTGGGTAGACACTCTAAACCTAACGTGCTTATAACAGGAGAACCAGGTGTAGGTAAGTCTGCATTACTCAATGGTTTTACCAATGCAGTTACTAACGGTAGTGTACAAGAGTCGCTAAAGGAAGCGCAGATTTATGAACTTGACTTTATAGAGTTAGTCTCTAGCGCTAGTTATAATGGTGAAATTGAAGACCGGTTTAAAAAGATAATCAACGCCATCAAGCAATTTACAAGACCTATTTTATTAATAGATGAACTTGACAATTTATTGGATAAAAACAGTCAGCAAAAAGGATTAATAAACATCTTAAAGTCTGAGTTGGCAAAAGGCGATATTACCATTATTGGTAGTATGACCAATGACACCTTCAGAAAACATGTGGAAAGTGACGATACGCTTTCAAGAAGATTCGAAATTATTAATTTGGAAGAACCTACCGAGCAAACAACTGCTCGGATGATTAACCATATTATTGAGAGTTATACACAACACCATAAACTAGAAATAGAACATCCAACCATAGAAGAAGCTATTAAACTTTCTAAACGTTTTAACAAGGAACGTAGCCTGCCAGATGCAGCCATCGATTTAATTGATAGGACGATGTCCGCCGGACGTTATATGTTAGAGACTTCTGGGCCTGTTATTGAAAATCTTAAAGAAGAATTATCAGCTATTTCAGAAAATGAAAATCATTCCGAAGAACAAAAAAAGCAAGAATTAGAATGGTTTTATAAAGACTTAGGAAATCGGGTAAGTTATCTGCTTTTCGTAGCATTAAAAGAAGACGATCATCCAACATTTGATAGCAATACGACCTCAAAAGAAATTTCAGAAAAAATTGAAACTATTCTCAACCTTTTACTGAAAGAAGCAGAAACAGAAAAAAATACCATTGCCAAAAAAGACGTAACGGCAACCATTTCGAATAAAACAGGAATACCTGTAGGCGATCTCTTGGCAGATGAAAAAGAACGATTGCTCTCTATGGAAGAAGAGCTTAAAAAACGGGTTGTTGGCCAAGATCATGCTGTAAAAACTATTACAGCTGCCGTGCACGAATCACGGTCTGGATTAAGTAAACCAGGGCTACCAACAGGTTCTTTCTTTTTTACAGGACCAACTGGTACTGGTAAAACTGAATTGGCGAAAGCATTGGCTGAGTTTTTATTTCAAACCGAAGATGCAATTATTCGTTTTGATATGTCCGAATTTAAAGAGGAACATTCCGCAGCATTGCTTTACGGAGCGCCTCCAGGATATGTGGGGTATGAAGAGGGCGGACTTTTAGTTAATAAAATAAGACAAAAGCCCTATTCTATTGTACTTTTTGATGAAATTGAAAAGGCGCACCCTTCTGTTTTCGATATATTTCTTCAAATATTAGACGAAGGGAAGTTGCATGACCGATTGGGTAAAACGGGTGATTTTTCACACGCTGTTGTTTTATTCACTTCTAATGTAGGGAGCAAGCACGTAGTGAAATCTTTTGAAGCGGGTGAAATTCCGAAATCTACAGACTTAATGGAAATAATGGGTGGCCACTTTAGACCTGAATTTTTAGGAAGGCTTACAGAGATTGTTCCTTTCAGTCCTATTACAAAAGAAAACGTTATTAAAATATTTAAAATTCAGCTAAAAGATTTATTAAAAGCACTAGAAAAACAAGAGATAAGCCTTGAATTAACAGATGAAGTATACGAACACCTTTCCAACAAAGGGTTTACACCACAATATGGAGCACGTCCACTTAGAGGGGTAATACGTACCGATTTAAGAGGACCTTTATCTAGAATGTTGATTACAGGAAAGATACAAAAAGGTGATACTGTAAAGGTAAGCCTACAAAATGAGACCTTAAAGTGGGGTATAAACGAGTAAAATTATAATAAAATTCCTATATTTATTTTTCAAACCATTAAATAACAAACCATGAGCGATAAAACATACGGCATTGGCGGTACAGAAGTAAGGCAAGAAGCTGCGGAAGCATTGCAAGAAATTCCCCAAAACAGAACCTTATTGATAGAGAAGCTAACCCATAATCAACCAGTAAAAGCAGAAATGATTAAGGGACTTAAAAAAATTGACGATGTTTTTGACCATTATCAACCCAATGTTGAAATGGAGTTTTCTAATAAAGATGGTGTACAATCTAAAGAGACACTTAACTTTACTAACTTAGGTGACTTTGGAAGAAATGGTATTATAAATCAAAGTGATTTCCTTAAAGATCTCGACACTGAAAAAGAACAGTACGTTAAAATTGTAAAGCAACTTAAGACTAATAAAATTTTAAAAGCTGCATTAACAGACCCTGAGGCAAAGGAAGCTTTGTTAACCTCAATACAAACTTTAATCTCCGAACTTGAATCCAATAAATAATTATGGCCAAATCAGAAAAAATCCAACAGCAATCATCCCCTCAAAGCCCCTCCAAACAACTGGAGCAAAGCAGTGAAAAGCTAGCAAAATATGGTGGGTTTGACCTTTTAGAAGCAACCATAGATGGGGTTCAAAATATGAACCCAGACAGAAAAGCTCGTAAAAAGATTTTTCTAACCGAAAGCACTAAAGAAAAGGAACGCAAAAAAGTAAAGAAAACCCTAGAAATGTGGTCTTCAATACTTTCCGGATCTGAAGACATTTCGGAAATGGTCGAAGAGTCTGAAAAAAGATCTCAAGTAGCAGACCAAACCCTTAAAGCGAATGTTGGGGAAGCGATAAAAGAAACCCATGACTTAGAACGTTCTTATCGCTCTATGGCATTGTTCTTTAAAAACACCGAAGAAGATAAGCTAAGGAACGTCACTCTGGTAAACGCCGATTTAGAACAACTTAAAGATTTAGATAACACTCGTTTTATAGATGCTATTTCAGCAGAACTTAAAGACAGTTATGACCGTCTAGACCTTAGAGATAATTATGGTCTTATGGTAATTCCTGGATATTTAGGTAGTAATGCCGTAGTTGAAAAATGGGCTAAGATTGCTTATGAAAATAAAGTAATGCTAGTTACCGATTTTGAACACTTGGATGAGCCGGATGATGTCATGGAAATGTTTGAAGCTGCTAACTTAACAGGAGGTGAAAACCACCGCTCAAATGTTATTATGACGTGTAATTGGTTAGTAGGAAGAGGCAAAGAAGATGAAGTTGGCGAAGAAGATGACCTTTTTGTTCCTCCAGCCGGAGCCCTAGCAGGAAAAATATATAAAACATTAATGTCTCAAGTTACCGCAGGTAAAAAACACGGTGGTATTAATGAAATTAGTGGTGTTCGCTTTGACTTAAAGAAAAGTGAAATAGCCAACTTAGAAAAACTTGGTTTGGTACCTATGGTAAACGAATATGGAAAGGTTATGGCATTTTCGGCTAAAACCCTCTTTAATGGTGATAACTTAGGGCTACAAACCTACTCTGTGGTACGTGTGTTCGATTATGTAGCAAAAGTACTTATGGATTTCTTAAACAGAAGAGCTTTTGAAAATTTCAACGCCCGAACTCGTAAAGAGCTAATGGGGCAAATTGTAAAGTTCTTGGATAATATATCTGGTCCGGATAAATTAATTGAAGATTTTTCAATCAAACGTTTTGAACAAGATCCAAACCAAAAGGATCGAATTTACTTAGATATCCACATGAAACCTTATTTCCCAGCTAAAAACTTCCTAATAAAACTGGATGGACAAAAAGGAGATGATGGTCACGATTGGGATGCTGAGTACGAGCAGCAAAAATAAAGCATATTCAAACTACTACTTTAAACAGGCTATTACATTAAATAATAGCCTGTTTTTTATATAAAAGCTTTTAAGATATTTAATAATAGCTTATTCGATAAGTAAAAGAAAATCAACTTTAAGTGTAACTTGAGTTTTTAATGAAAAACTCAATACATTTCTTCTCTTCTTTTCTCGTAGTCTCTCCCAGAATTGAATTTGTATCTATAATTTAGGAAACTTCTATTCTATCCATTTAACTAGGAGGGCGATTGTCTTTCAAAATTATTATCACTTTTTTTTATCCCAATACACATAGGCGCCAAAAGCAACTAAACAGACTAAGGAGCCCCATAGTAATCCATTTTTTAAGCTATCGGTGTTTTGACCCACAATAGCTATAAAAATAGTTAATGGAGTGATGCCTAACATCGTGGCACCAATAAACCGCCAATAACCCATACTCAATATCCCGCCTACAAAGCTTATAGCATCGTTAGATAAAAAGGGATTAATACGCGTTACCACTACAGCCCAAAAACCATAATCTTCAATAAAATCTTCTATTTTTTTTTCAGTCTTACTTCCGATTATTTTTTCAACTAAAATTTCTCCAAAATAACTACCAATACCATACCCAACTGAAGATGCTGTAAATACGGAGAGTAAAATAATTAAACTTCCCCAAATAGGTCCATATGCCAACACCGAAACTACCATAAGCGCAACAGAGGGAATTACAATTAAAAACATTTGGGCTATCATCGCCAAGACAAGTACGACTGGCCCTAACCAACCAAAGCCGGAAACCCATTTTTCTATTCGTTTTTCATCATTACTGGTAAGAACATTCCATGCTTCGGTAAAAAACTGTTCAACAGAAGGAATTGTAAAGTAACAGACAACCAACGTAACCACCAATGCAATTGATACATACAAAGGCAAGCGTCCTTTGGTTTTTGAAGAATCGGTGTCGTTATTGCTCATATATCCTGTTGAATTATTATTTCAATTCTACTTTTAAAATACTAGGCACGCCGCCTGTTGCTTCATTTGATATGTATAACGTCCCATCTGGAGAAAAAGTAATCCCCTCTGGTTGATAAAACACTTTGTTATTTAATGGATATTCTTGTTTAGCAACACCATCTGGACTTACAATAATAATGCGTGGTTTAGTACCTTGGAGGACATAAATTTCTTTAGTTTTAGGATGAATAGCGATATCTGAAGGGCGAATTTTTTTCAACGTCTTCTGTATCTCGGCATCTTTAGAGGTAACTAGCAATACCGGTTTTTCTAGTAGTTTTTTTGTCTCTAAATCATAGCCATAAATACCTCTGCCGTCATTATCAAAAGGCTCATGATCTTTAGCCATTAACAAGAGTCTGTTGTTTTTTTCATCAGCCAATAGCGTTTCGATGTTGTGTTTTTCTGAAAGAGGGAGCTCATATTGGTTAAAGACAGGATCTTCACCTAAAAAATCTAATAATTCAAAAATTTCCCCGTCACTACGAACCACATACATATTTTTGCCCATTAAGGCCAATCCTTCATAATCGCCATCGCCAGCAAATTTAACTTGACCGTCGAGTTTCTTCGTTTTTAGATTGTAAAAAAATACAATTCCTACCTCATCTTGAATACAAGCAATGCGACCATCTTCCAACCAAACGATTCCGGAAATTTCATCTAGGATACTAGGTAATTCCCAGCTTTCAACCACTTCTTGTGTAGAATCTAATGCAACCCGCTTTTCCTCAATCCGGCTTTTATAAAAATGATAAAATAAAAAAGATACAGCTATGATTATAATAGCCAGAACAGCTATTATTTTATTCATGTGTTTAGACAACCCATTCATATTTTAATTACGTTTAGAAGAAAATCAAAAATACGTATTAAAATACACCTATTAGCCTAATGAATTGTTATAAAACTAATTGCAGAAATAAACAAAAAAGCCTCTCTGAAAACAGAAAGGCTTTTTGCTCCTCCACTTGGACTCGAACCAAGGACACCCTGATTAACAGTCAGGTGCTCTAACCAACTGAGCTATGGAGGAATTTAATTTTTATGTCTTTTTTGAACGTTTGCCTACACAACTCTTCAATAGATATCGTTAGGCGGGTGCAAATATACCCAATTTTTAATTTCATCAAAATAAATCTGAAATTTTTTTTAATGAATTTTGCAATTATTTCGAACTTGTAAGATATCCAAATTCTGTTTCTTAGATCTCCATAAAAAAATGCTTCAGAATTTCTTCCAAAGCATTTTGTATATTTTACTTTCTTTCAATAAATTATTCGAACAGCCAACGGTAAATATCGTTTCCGTTTGCGAACAATACTAATGCTATTAATAAGAAGAAACCAACCATTTGTGCATACTCCATAAACTTATCTCCTGGTTTGCGACCACTTACCATTTCATATAATAAAAACATTACGTGACCCCCATCTAATGCAGGAATTGGGAGAATATTCATAAACGCTAGTATAATTGAAATTAAGGCTGTAGTTTCCCAGAAACTTAACCAATCCCACGTATCAGGGAACAAGCTTCCTATTGCTCCAAATCCACCAACTTGTGTAGCGCCTTTTGCGGTGAAAACATATTTAAATTGTGTAACGTAATCTGTTAAAACATTATAACCGTAGCTTATTCCTCCAGTAATACTTTCACCTAAACCATACGTTATTTTGGTACCGTTACCTACCAGCTCTTTAGCGTAATTGTTCACCCCTATTTGTCCCGTTTCGTTTGGAGTGACGGTAAGGGTTTCCAGTGTATTATTTCTTGAAACCACTATTGTGTTTTCTTTATCTTTATTTGCTTTTACCAATGAAGTAAACTGGTGCCAATGCCCCACTTTAGTTCCATTTACAGACACAATGCTATCACCACTTTTAAAACCTGCTGCAATAGCTGGATAATCGGCTGCTACGGTATCGATTACTGCATTTCGCATAGGGTTAAATGGACGTAAAACATCTTGCTTAAACATTCTTGTCCCGATATCTTCAGGCATTGCAATTGTTTCTGTTGTTCCATCGCTGTGTTCAACAGTAATGTTTTGAACATCCCTTAAAAATAAATGCTTGTTTATTAAAGTAACGTCTTCAAATTCTTTTCCATTTACTTGTAAAATATGATCGCCATCTTCAAAACCCATTTCCTTAAAAGTATCGGCTACTGCAAAACCTTTAGGAATATCATCGTTTGTAATAATTGTAGTTCCGTTAAAAAATAGAATTCCCATATATATTACAAATCCAACGATAATATTCACGGTTACTCCACCCAACATAATAATCAACCGTTGCCAAGTTGGTTTACTTCTAAACTCCCACGGTTCAGGCGGTTTTGCCATTTGCTCTTTGTCCATGCTCTCATCGATCATCCCAGATATTTTTACGTATCCGCCTAATGGCAACCAACCAATACCATAAACGGTATCACCGATTTTCTTTTTGAAAAGGGCAAATTTTACATCAAAAAAAAGGAAAAATTTCTCGACACGGGTTTTAAATAACTTGGCTGGGATAAAGTGTCCCAGTTCGTGCAATACGATCAATATAGATAAGCTTAATAATAGCTGAATTGCTTTAACGACAAATGGACTCATATACTTTATAAAATTAGCGTACAAAAGTAATCTTTTATAACCGCTTACAAAAATTAATAAAAAACTACTAAGAGCGTCTTCTAAAACTTTTAACGCTTACAACTTTACCATTTGTTTATTAGGCAGTAATTTTGCCTAAATTATACATATAACATGCTTCAATTTTTTTCAAAATATAAGATTTTTGGCATCGTGATGCTTGTTCTTTCTGCCATTATCATCACTATTATTTATAATGTTTACACTATTGATGACGGAAAAACCTTACCCATTTATCAACCCAATGATGTGACGGCTGAACTGGTTGACACAACCATTCAACACGTTAAAAAATACCACGAGATTGCAGATTTTTCATTGACCAATCAAAATGGGCAAACTATTACCCAAGAAGATTATAAAGATAAAATTTATGTAGCCGATTTCTTTTTCACTACCTGCCAAACCATTTGCCCAATAATGACGGACCATATGGCTAAAATTCAGGAAAAAGTAAAAAACGATCCTGAAATTATGTTGCTTTCACACTCGGTAACCCCAAAAGTAGATACCGTGGCGCAGCTAAAAAAATACGCTTTAGAAAAAGGAGTGAACGATAAAAAATGGAACTTGGTTACTGGAGATAAAAAAGAAATCTATAACTTGGCTCGAAAATCATACCTCGCCGCCAAAGATATGCCTTATAATGAGTACGATTTAATCCACACCGAAAACTTTGTGTTGGTCGATAAAAAGAAGCGTATTCGTGGATTTTATGATGGTACAGACCCTAAAGCCATTGAAGAATTAATGGATGATATTAAAATTTTAGAAAAGGAAAAATAACGCATTCATTTAAACCTACTCCAAAAGAATACTTTATCACTTTAAAACCTTGCAAAGCAATCCTAATTCCCTTACTTTTGCGTTGTTTAAAATCAATCTAAATAAACATAATGGGTACAATCGCCACACTTAAAAAAGGGCAACGGGCTATTATAAAGGAGTTTTCGGTAGAACACGTCCCTCTTAAATTGCTTGAAATGGGCTGCTTACCTGGCAACGAAGTGGCATTGGTGCAAACCGCTCCATTCCAAGACCCAATGTACCTCAACATTAATGGCAGCCACTTAGCCATTAGAAAAGAAACCGCTGCCCTTATTGAAATTGAATTATTATAATCTATGGCTAGGCAAATTAATGTAGCACTTATTGGAAACCCGAACACAGGAAAAACCTCTGTTTTTAACCGCTTAACGGGTTTAAACCAAAAAGTAGGGAATTATCCAGGGATTACGGTTGAAAAAAAACAAGGGGTCTGTAAGCTTGATCGTGGGCTAAAAGCTCATATAATCGACCTCCCAGGAACGTACAGCCTTAATGCTTCTTCAGTAGATGAAAATGTAGTCATTGAGCTTTTGCTCAACAAAAACGATAAAGATTTTCCAGATATAGCAGTGGTCGTGGCCGATGTGGAAAACTTAAAAAGAAATTTACTGCTTTTCACCCAAATAAAAGATTTAGGTATTCCTGCCGTTCTTGCCATTAATATGGCCGATAGAATGAAGCGCAAGGCCATTTCTCTAGACATTGAAGCTCTTGAAAAAAAACTAGAAACCAAAATTGCCCTAGTAAGTTCTCGTAAAAATGAAGGGTTTGACAACCTTAAAGAGCTTATTACAAATTACAGCCTGCTTTCTACCAAGCCGTGTTTAAACGCCTCCAGAATTGCACCTGAATATTTTGAAAGGCTTCGGAAAGCATTCCCTAATCAAGAATTATATAAGCTATGGTTGGTCATTACCCAAGATGTTAACTTCGGAACATTAACTAGAAATGAACTAAAGGGGGTTACTAATTTTCAGACCGAATCGAAAAGCAATCTAAAAAGACTTCAGCAAAAAGAAACCATTGCCCGCTATCAATTTATAAACAGCGTGTTAAAAGAAACGCTTACTGTTGATACGGCTAATGCGAAAGATTTTAGAAGCCGAATGGATCGCATTCTTACTCATAAAGTTTGGGGCTACGTTATTTTCTTTGCAATCCTCATGCTTATTTTCCAAGCAATTTTTGATTGGAGTAGTTACCCAATGGATTTTATTGATAGCACTTTCGCTTCTTTAAGCGAATGGATAAAAAATTCGCTTCCACCAGGTGATTTTACCAATTTAATAGCTGAAGGAATCATTCCAGGAATAGGTGGTATCGTGATTTTTATTCCACAGATTGCCTTTTTATTCCTCTTTATTTCCATTTTAGAAGAAACCGGATATATGAGCCGTGTCGTCTTTTTAATGGATCGAATTATGCGCCGTTTTGGGTTGAGCGGTAAGAGTGTCGTTCCTTTAGTTTCGGGTACTGCTTGTGCTATTCCGGCGATTATGGCAACCCGAAACATTGAAAACTGGAAAGAACGATTAATCACTATTTTGGTTACGCCTTTTACTACCTGTTCAGCTCGGTTACCGGTATATCTAATTATAATTGCTTTGGTAATTCCCGACGAACGTGTGTTGGGAATATTCAGCCTACAAGGAATTACATTAATGATTATGTACTTAATAGGCTTTGGCGCTGCAATTGGCTCGGCTTGGTTGTTGGACAAATTTCTTAGAATACCAGGACGTTCGTTTTTTGTTATTGAAATGCCTAACTACAAAATTCCGCTTCCAAAAAATGTATTGATTACCGTAATTGAAAAGACAAAATCGTTCGTTTTAGGTGCAGGAAAAATCATTTTAGCCATTTCTATTATATTATGGGTGTTGGCTTCCTATGGTCCGGGAGATTTTAATCAAGCTGAAGAAATTGTAACTGCAGAGAATGTAGAACAAGACCTTACGCAACAAGAGTTAGAAACTAAGATCGCATCCTTTAAGTTAGAAAATTCATACATTGGTATTATGGGTAAAGGTATTGAACCTGCCGTGCGACCGTTAGGATATGATTGGAAAATAGGAATCGCCATTGTAAGTTCGTTTGCCGCACGTGAAGTATTTGTGGGTACACTTGCCACTATTTATAGTGTAGGTAGTGAAGAGGAAGAAACTATTAAAAATCGTATGGCAGCCGAAACAAACCCTGTTTTAGGCACTCCGTTATTCAATTTTGCTAGTGGTGTATCATTGTTGCTGTTTTATGCATTTGCTATGCAGTGTATGAGTACTTTGGCAATTGTTAAGCGAGAAACTAATAGTTGGAAATGGCCTACTTATCAATTGTTTATTATGAGTGGTATTGCTTATGTACTAGCATTGGCGGCCTATCAACTATTAAAATAAATGAAGTTATAACCTAGCGTTAGGTTATAAAAGAGATTTCGACCAAAAAATGCTATTAGAAATTAAAAAACAAAAAGATTATGCAGACGATATTGGTACTTATAACATTTTTAATCGCATCAGGTTATGTGCTAAAGAAATTTGTTTGGAACCCATTAACTGAAAAAAGAAGAAAAACTACTGCTGGTACCATTGATGGTGGAAACACTAAATGTGGCAAAAACGATTGTGGTTGCCATTAATTTTTATACACACAAATTAAAAGCGTATATCCGTTTTCATTTTTCTCTTTTTCGGTATTAGGATAAGGCATTACTTTCATTCCCTCAAGTTTTATTGCTTCCGAAGAGAAAAATGTGTGATTTTTGTTCTCCCCTGATTTCGTAGCCCCAAAAATTAATTTTTCCGTCTTGGCATCTACCCCTTCTGCTTCGACCTTAACTTTTAGCTTTACTCGACCTTCCCAAATACAAGTAACGTTTGTTGGACAACGGGAGTCTTCTGATACTTCAAGAAAAGTTATGGAATAACCATTGGTTTTAACTGTTTCTCCTAAAGCTATTTTCATTGCAATTTTTGGAACCTCTATAGGCTTATCTACGTTTTGCTGTGAAAAAACCGTTGTTGAAATGGTTAAAAGCAATAAAGCAACTATCTTTTTCATACTGATCCTGTTTTTCAAGTTTAAAGATAAAGAAATATTGCCAAACAGATTATCCAAGTCCAACGTCTAGCGTCATCATTATTATAAATCCTCCAATAAAACCAAGTGTTGCGATATCTGCATTACCAGCGCGTTGTGTTTCAGGTACCACCTCTTCAATAACCACAAAAATCATTGCACCTGCTGCAAAAGCCAATGCATATGGTAAAATAGGTTGGAACGTTAATACTGCCCAGGCTCCAAGAACCGCTGCGATAGGCTCTACAATAGCGGAAGCTTGACCGTACATAAAACTTTTCCTTCTACTCATGCCCATTCCGCGTAGTGGCATGGAAACAGCAATTCCTTCAGGGAAATTTTGCAAACCAATACCCATCGCTAAAGCAACAGCGCCCCCAATAGTAGCCCCATCAAACCCAGCAGCCACTCCACCAAATAACACTCCTACAGCAAGTCCTTCTGGAATGTTGTGCAAGGTAATAGCCAAAGTTAGTAAGGTCGTTTTATGCCAAGGGGTTTTAATCCCTTCCTTTTCAGACTCTTTAAAGTTTATGTGTAAATGTGGTAAAACCTTATCCAAGCCAAACAAAAATAAAGCTCCCAATAAAAATCCTACAGCCGCAGGTATCACTTTTACAAACCCTTCGCCAGGACTCATTTCAATACCAGGAGCTAATAAACTCCAAAAACTCGCCGCCACCATGACACCACCTGTAAAACCTAACATTCCATCTAATGCCGTACGGTTCATGTTCTTAAAAAAGAACACCAAAGCAGCTCCTAATGCCGTTAAACCCCAAGTAAACAAAGTAGCGTATAAAGCCGCTAAAATGGGATCTATTGATTGAAAATATTCTATTATTGATTCCATATATTAATTCGTTTGTACATATAAATTTTCAGCTGTCTTTTTCGATATAAAGGATTGGTCTTTGCCTACCTGAATAACCATAGAGCCATCGAAAAATTCTTTTCCTAAAACGTGGATTTTAGTACCTATTGTAATTTTCTTTTTATCTAAATACTGAAGAAACTCAGGACTCGATTCTTTCACTCCTACACAAACCCCACCTTGGTTTTTCTTTAAATCTGATAAAAGTTTTTTCTCAGTACGTTTTATATTTCCATCTTTATCAGGAATTGGATCTCCGTGTGGGTCAAAATCCGGTTCGCCTAAAAATTTATCAAGCCTAGATATTAGTTCTTCAGAATGAATGTGCTCTAATTGTTCGGCAATTTCATGGACTTGATCCCAATGAAAATTCAGTTTATCAACTAAAAAAACTTCCCACAGACGGTGTTTACGAATAATAGTCAAAGCAGTTTTCCTACCTCTTTCAGTTAAGGTAACTCCCTGATACTTCACATAGTTTACCAGCTCTTTCTCCGAAAGCTTTTTTACCATATCGGTTACAGAGGAAGGTTTGGTCTCCATTTGCTCAGCAATAGCATTTGTGGCAACTCCTGTTGCGGCAATTTTTTCTAAATGATATATCGCTTTTAAATAATTTTCTTCAGAAAGGCTGTATTTCATTTGACAAAAATACATTTTTAAATTTAATAAACAATATTTTAGACTTATCTAAAATTTAATTTAACTTTGCGGAAAATAAAATTAGCCAATATGAAAATAGTGATCTATTTAACCGTATTTATTATTTCTTTCAGTAGTTTATCACAAACCGAAACTTTAAAAGGGACAATTAATACTGGAAATGAGCCCCTTTCTTTTGCAACAATTCAACTGGAAGGCCTAGAAACAAAAGGAGTCAATGCAAAGGAAAATGGAACGTATTCCATAAAACTTAAGAAGGGATTTTATCAAATAACTATTTCATCAGTTGGATATAAAACCATTTCTAAACAGATTCATATTTCAGAAGGTATCAACGAAAAGTCTTTTACGCTTATAGAAGACCTTTTAGGTTTAGAGCAAATAGTCGTGAGCGCTACTCGAAACAGAGTCAACAGAAAAAAAGCCCCAGTTGTTGTATCTACGTTGAACCCTAAATTATTAAAAGCGACCCAGTCTTTATCGCTTGCCGATGGTTTAAACTATGCACCAGGCGTACGCGTTGAAACAAACTGTCAAAACTGTGGGTTTACGCAGGTTCGCCTTAATGGATTAGACGGTGGTTATACGCAAATATTAGTGAACAGCCGAGCTATATTCACCTCTCTTTTGGGAGTTTATGGACTGGAACAAATTCCAACAAACACCATTGAGCGTGTAGAAATTGTTAGAAGTGGCGGTTCAGCTCTGTTTGGATCCAATGCGATTGCCGGAACCGTAAATGTTATAACAAAAGACCCGGTTTTAAACACTTGGGAGATTGGGAGTTCACTTTCTCTTATTAATGGTGAACAACCAGATCGCGTGGTTAATTTTAATACCTCGGTAGTCGCAGACGATTTAAATAGTGGTATCACCCTTTTCGGAAATTACAGAAGCCGCGATGCGTATGATGCGAATGACGATGGTTTTACAGAAATTACAAAGCTTACCAATAACACCGTAGGTGCCAAAGCTTTTATTAAACCCTCGGACCGAAGCAGATTAACTGTAGATTTAACCGCGATCAGAGAGTTTAGAAGAGGCGGAAATAAATTAGACTTAGCCCCTCAATTTACCGACATTACCGAACAATTAGACCACGATACTTTTACAGGCGGTGCTGAATATGAGTTAAATAGTAAAGATTACACTAATAAATATGCTATCTACACCTCAGCATCCTATACGCAACGCGATAGTTATTACGGTGGTTTAGGTGGTGGAAGAACCAAGCAAGACAGTATTCTAGCTAATAATGCCTTCGGAAATACTACAGATTTGGCAATTGTTAACGGAATTCAACATACCAAAACATTTAAAAATGACGACGTTTTAACTTCGGGTGCTGAATACAACTATAGCACAACCGAAGATGTTATCGCTGGTTATAATCGATTAATTGACCAATCCGTTGGCAGTATAGGCATTTACAGTCAATACGAATGGAAGCCTACCGATAAATTTACCACGTTATTAGGTGCTAGATTTGACAACGTTACCGTAGATGGAACGTACCAAGTTAATACCATTGAACGGAACGTAAACCTCAGTCAATCTTCCTTAAGCCCACGGTTAACGATAGCCTATCAATTTACAGACGAATTAAAGTTTAGAGGTGGTTACGCTCGTGGATTTCGAGCCCCGCAAGCTTTTAATGAAGATTTGCATATTTCATCCGTGGGTGGTGAGCCCCAATTTGTTATCCTTTCTGAAAACCTGGAAACCGAATATTCCAATGCGTATACAGCATCCTTAAACTATTCAAAAGACTTCAACAAGATGCAAACCGACTTTTTAGTAGAAGGGTTTTACACAGATTTAAAAAAACCATTTACCATCGTAAGCACGGGAGCCCCTTTGCCTAATGGTTCTATTTTAGAAGAAGTGCGAAATGGATCTGGTGCTGAAGTTTTTGGAGCCAATTTTGAAGTAGGGCTATCCCCTTCAAAAAAGTGGCAATTTCAATTGGGCGGAACGGTTCAGAAATCAAAATACAAAGAACCACAACTTTTATTTGAAAGTGACGGCACTGCAGGCGAAAATGATATTATAATTAATGAGTTTGTCCGAAACCCAAACGTGTATGGGTACGCCAATGCATCTTGGATTCCTTCTGAAATGTTTAGACTAGATATTACTGGAAATTACACTGGAGACATGACGGTGCCCCGCGTAATAAGTAATACTGGATTTTTAAAATTGAATGAGGTACATCCTTTTCTTGATATGAATATCAAGTTTGACACACATATAGATTTTTCTGAAGATTTTCAGACCACCTTCTCGGCCGGAGTAAAAAATATTTTTAACAGCTATCAAGATGACTTTGATAAAGGCCCAACACGAGATTCAGATTATATCTATGGTCCTAATGCGCCTAGAACTTTTTTTATCGGTATCACCTTCGGAAAGCTGCATTAAGATGAAACAGTTATTATTTATACTATCTCTATTTGTGTTCCTTTTTTCCTCTGAAGAAAGTAAGGCTCAAAAAACAGATGCTATAAATTGGATTACATTTGAGCAATTAGACGATTCTCTTTCGGTTAAACCTAAGAAGGTCATGTTATTTTTCTATGCAGATTGGTGTGTGTATTGCAAAAAAATGGAGCAAGCAGCCTTTAAAAAACCTGAAATAATTAAAAAACTAAATAGAGATTATTACGTTGTAAAATTAAATACTGAAACAACTAAATCATTCGCTTTTGACGGCGTGGTTTTTAATAACACAGAAGCTAAAACCAAACGAAATCCTATTCACGAAATAGCAAAGCTCTTCGCCTCTCGCGAGGGAGTACCTTTTTCATTGCCCGCTACCGTTTTTTTAGATGAAGATTTCGCAATAACCAACCGGGTTTTTGAATATATCAGCCCTAAAAAAATGATGGAGTTTCTTAAAACCTAGCTCTCATTTTTAAAAAATGAATCGATCTAATTATCGGTATTGGGAGGTAAATATTTCTTCTCTTAAAAAACATATGATCTTCAAAGAATGCCAACAATTCAGACGAAATAACTTTAAGTGTTTTCGTAAGTATTGTTAACTGATATTTTTTATCAAAGTACTTAAAAAAGTGTTTAAGGCATATGGTTTTATAATTATATCCTCAAAGCGGACTTCTTTTAAACGATCGCCAAGCTCTACAAGCTCTACCGCTGTTAAACCAATAATTTTAACTTCTTTGTTAAAACTGCGTATCTGCCGAGTGGCTTCAACACCATCCATTACTGGCATGTTGATGTCCATTAGGACAAGGTGATATTCGCCTTTTTTGGCCATTGCAACAGCTTCTGATCCATTTTCAGCTACATCGAAATCCATATCGTATTTAGCGACTATTTTTTTTGTGACGAGTTGATTTACTTTATTATCATCTACTATAAGTACCTTTTTTCCTATTAGCCTAGCTGTTTTTTCACTGATTAACAAATCAAGTTCAGTAGATTTTATTTGTTCCGATTTTTTAAACTGTACTGTAAAGTAAAAACGTGAGCCATTCACTCCGTCACTTTCTAGGTGAATGTTAGAATCCATTACTCTCAACAATTTGGATACTATGGTTAATCCCAATCCTGTACCTTCAAAAGAACGTTCTCTTTCCAATTGGCCAAACTCTTCAAAAATTAATTTTTGTTTTTCCAGTGGGATACCTTTTCCGTTATCCCGAACTTCAAAACACAACAACAGGTTCTTTTTTGTACTTTTTTCTTCTGAAACACATATTTCCACACGTCCATTATGCGTAAATTTTAAGGCATTGGCCACTAAATTCATCAATATCTGTGATAGTTTTAGCCGGTCTCCTATTATGTAATTGGGAATTTGCTCATCTATAGAAATTTGAACCGTATTATTGTTTTGCTTTTTCATGTATTGCAACGATTCAACTAGATCTGCTACAAGTTCTCGGACTGAAAATTGCTGTTTATCTAATTTAGCTGTCTTTTTTGTTTCAAGTTTATTGATTTGCAATACATCATTTATCAGCGCCAATAGATAGTCTGCTGAAAATTTAAGCGATTTTATATCATGCCGATGTCCTTTTAAGTCTGGTTCGTCCATCAACGTATTGGTAAGCCCAATAATACCATATAATGGTGTTCTAAGGTCATGGGTTACTGTGGAGAAAAATTTATTTTTTGCCTGCGCCAGTTTTTCTGAGCGTTTCTTTTCCTTTATGTATTTACGGTTTTTGGTTTTTAGGTCAAAAATTAGTTTTTTACGTTTTTTGGTCGATCTTCCTAAAAGTAACAACAAAGTCCCTAAAACCAAAGCAAGACAAATTGTAAAATACAGTATGACCTTGTTGGTGAGAGCCTTTTCTTTTATAAGTTCGTTCTCCAGTTCTTTGCTAGCCAAAGCTTGTTGTATTTTTGTGTTTTCTTGTTTGGCTTCAACACTCTCTCTATACTCTTTTTTATCTAGTACAAACTGCTTTTGTTTTAATGAATCTAAGGTTTTGTAGGTTTGCAACGCCTCTTGGTAATTGCCGGCTAACTCTTGCGCTTCAACAAGCCCTTGGTACGCAGAAGATAATCCATCTACATGGTTTGCCTGTTTAGCATGGGCAATTGATTCTTCAAAATTACTGATTGCTTTATCAGGTACTTTCAATTTTAAATAATAAAAACCCCATAAGGCTTCCAATGCCGCATGAAAAAAATATCGGTCTAATTCTTTTAAAGCAACTTCAGCTTTATTTAAATGAGTTGTTGCCTCTTTAGGTTTAATATTGTCCTCAACATAAATCTCTGCTATATTGTAATTTACTATAAAAATACGTCGAGCATCTTTATTATTCTCTGCAATTTTTCCCGCATCTAAAAAACTTTGTATTGCTTTTTCATTGTTATCTTCCAACCTATACACATTACCTAAATCTATAGTTGCACCCATTATATACTCATCATTTTCAGATGCTTTTGCCTTTTTTAAATTCTCTTCGAACATATTTCGAGCTGCCACGGTATCATCCATCCTTAAATACGTGTTTCCCAAAAAACTACGAATTGCAAATTGTTGTGGAAAAACACCCTCTTTTCTCGATTTCGCTACAGATTCAGTTCCTAGAGCAATAACCTTAGCGTAATCGCCGTCGTAATAAAGCCTTTTAACCTTCACGAGAGTACTGTCAAGAAATGTTTCCATTTCACTGATATTAGTAGAATCTTTAGATGTTATAGCGGTGGAGGTTTGTTCTTGTGCCATTGCCAATGAGGCAAACAAAAATAAGGGCATAAAAAAGCAGAGCCTGAATTTCATAATTTGGGGTTATGTTCGTCGCTATTTTTTTTCCAATAAAAAATTGGTGAAAAAAACAGATAGTATTATAAATATACTAATTACCCCCGGAATTTATACAGAGCAGATATAAAATTGCAGAAAAAATAAGGTGGTTCTATTTTTAAAACCCCCGCTCTTTCTGAAGCTGCTCGTAAGCATCTTGTACTTTTCTGAACTTTTCTTCAGCACCTTTTTGATACGCTTCATCCATATGTTGTAGTTTATCGGGATGGTACTTTTTAGCCATGGTGCGGTAGGCTTTTTTCACTTCAGTATCGGTGGCACTACGGTCAATTTCCAGGATTTTGTAGGCACTATCAGGATTTTTAAAGAACATGGCTTTTATACTGGCAAAATCACGTGCTGAAACGCCTAAATAACCTGAAATCTCATTTATTTTTCGTACTTCAGGATCACTTACACGTCCATCTGCATTCGCAATACTAAAAAGAAAGTGAAGCACTTGTAAGCGGGATTCGTACCGCATACGCTGCCGGAACATACTACAAATTTTTGCTGCAGAAATCTCTCGTTTTTTTATTTCGTCATTAAAAACCCGAAACGTAGCATTGGCACGTTCCCTTCCGTAGGCCTGTACAAAATACTTGCGTACATAATCTAATTCTTGTTGACTTACATTTCCGTCGGCTTTAATAACCAAAGATGCCAACGAAAGCAAATTAAGTTCAAAGTCGGCTGGGGTAACGCCTTGCCTTTGTTGTTGCTGAAAAGTGCGTTGAAAACCACCTCCCGTTTTATTTCCTCCAATGAAATTATCTAATAAGCTTCCTAATAAAAATCCAACAATAGCTCCCGGAAAACGGTACACCATATAACCAATAAAAGCTGCAAACCAACGAATCATACTTCTTGTAATTTCTTTTAAAAATTGCGACCAAAGATAACCATTTCCTGCACTACCCAATAATGAACTTTACATTCGTTGTTCGGTATTTCAGACTTAGGGTTACTTAACCGTAAACCCATTAAAAATTAGTTATCTTTGTAAAAAATTGTTACACACTTAAATTGAACATATTATGTATCCACCGGAATTAGTAAAACCTATGCGTGAAGACCTTACTAACATTGGTTTTTCCGAACTATTCACTGAAGAAGATGTTAACCAAGCGCTACAAAAAGAAGGTACTACACTTGTTGTAGTAAATTCGGTTTGTGGTTGTGCTGCTGCTAACGCACGTCCCGGAGCACGTATGTCGCTTCAAAATGCAAAAACACCAGACAATCTAGTAACGGTTTTTGCAGGAGTTGACCGTGAAGCGGTTGATGCTGCAAGAGCACAAATGGTACCGTTCCCTCCAAGTTCGCCATCAATGGCTTTATTTAAAAACGGGGAATTAGTACATATGCTAGAGCGCCACCATATTGAAGGTCGTCCAGCAGATATGATTGCTGAAAACTTAAAAGGAGCTTTTGACGAGCATTGTTAAGCCTTCTTTTTTAGCACATCGCAACGATTAAAAAATAAATTACTCCGCTTCTGAATATTTTTGGAAGCGGATTTTTTACTTTTGATAAACTATGAAACAGCTTTCGCATATTTTAAGTTACCCCTTGTCGGTTATCTTTTACCTGTTTTTTGGGTTGAACCTTCTTATTTTTCACCCTATTCAATGGATTTGTTTTAATGTTTTTGGATACGAAGCCCATAAAAAGAGCGTTGATTATTTTAATTGGGTTATTTTACGGTGTCTAAATTTGGTAGGAACCTCTTTCGATGTTACTATCAACAGCAGTATTCCAAACAACGTTCCCATTATCATGGTTTCAAATCATCAAAGCATGTGGGACATTTCGCCTATTATATGGTTTCTACGGAAATATCACCCAAAATTTATCTCAAAAATTGAATTGGGAAAAGGAATTCCTTCTATTTCGTATAATTTAAAACATGGCGGAAGTGTTTTGATAGACCGAAAAAACCCAAGACAAGCGGCTGGGGAAATCATTAAAATTGCCAAATACGTGTCAAAACACAACCATAGTGTGGTTATTTTCCCTGAAGGAACTCGAAGTAAGGACGGTAACCCAAAACCTTTCAGAAAAACAGGATTGCTCACCTTATTTAAAAAAGCACCCGATGCTTATGTACTTCCGGTAAGCATTAGCCATTCCTGGAAATTACAACGTCACGGTATGTTCCCAATTCCTATTGGGGTTCGTATGCAGTTAATTGTACACCCCTCCTTTAAAGTTTCAGAGCACGAACCCGAAGCGCTGATCGATTTGGTAGAAACTCAAGTTAAATCTAACATTACCGTTTAAAATTAAAGGTGAGGCATTAGATTTATTAAAGCGAAAAAGTAAAACTCCTGAAACAAACACTATGATTAAAAAACCTTCAGAAATACTCATTAATAATACCATTGCCTTTGTAAAAGAAGAATTGAAAAATGCTGAAGGGGGACACGATTGGTTTCATATTGAAAGGGTATATAAAAATGCGCTGCACATTTCAGAAACCGAAAAAGCAGACACTTTAATTGTTGCATTAGGTGCTTTGTTGCACGACATTGCAGATTCAAAATTTCACGATGGTGATGAAGCGGTTGGCCCTAAAAAAGCAACTGATTTTTTAACTTCAGAAGGTGTTTCCGAAGAAATTATTGAACACGTAGTGCAAATCATCAAAAATATTTCATTTAAAGGTGGAAACAAAACACAAGCTTTTCATTCAAATGAATTAGCGGTGGTTCAAGATGCCGATCGGTTAGACGCGTTGGGAGCTATTGGTATTGCCCGCACCTTCAATTACGGCGGATTTAAAAACAGAACACTTTACAATCCTGACATACAACCTAATTTACAGATGTCGCCAGTTGAATATAAAATTTCAGAAGCACCAACCATCAATCATTTTTACGAAAAATTGTTGCTTTTAAAAGACCGAATGAACACCGAAACCGGACGGCGTATCGCCGCAGAAAGGCATGTGTTTATGGAAACATTTCTGCAACAATTTTATGCAGAATGGGATGGAAAAAAATAATGCCGATACAAGTGTACCGGCATTTTAAATATTCAAATAAATTAATGGTTATCCTTTTACAGGACTTGTTTTTTCAACCTTTAGGTGCTCTGCGAAAAAGCCCATCATAGCGTTGTAAAGTTCTAATCTGTTTTCTTCTTTACCAAATCCGTGACCTTCATCGTATTTCACCATATACGGTACTTCTACGCCTTTTTCTCTAAGGGTCTCTACAATTTGATCAGCTTCATTTATATTCACACGAGGATCATTTGCTCCTTGTACTACTAATAATGGATTCTTTATTTTATCTACGTGCAATGCTGGAGATATTTCATCCATAATCGCTTTCTCTTCTGGGTTGTTTGGGTTGTACCAGATTTTATATAGTAACTCACGGTACTTTTCCCAGTATGGAGGAATGGTTTCCATAAAAGTATTTAAATTACTTACCCCAACGTAATCTACACCACAAGCATATTTGTCTGGTGTTTTCGTCATACCGCGCAATACAGCATATCCACCATGGCTACCACCATAAATGGCTACTCGGTCTTTATCGACCCAACCTTGTTCTACTACATAATCAACGCCATCTTCTACGTCGTCCATCGCTTTACGGCCTATTTGCCCAAAACCTGCTTTTAAAAATTCTTTTCCATAGCCACCAGACACTCTAAAGTTTACGTGCAATGTTGCGTAGCCTCGACTTGCAAACAACTGTGCTTCTGGATTAAAGCCCCAATTATCACGAACACCTTGTGGACCTCCGTGTGGATTTACAATTAATGGTACTTTTTGTCCTTTTTTATAATCATCGGGTAACGTAATATATCCGTGGATAGTAAGTCCGTCGCGACTTTTAAAGGTAATAGGCTTCATACTTGCCATATCTTCAGCTTTTAGCTGTGGCAATAACTTGTACAGTAAGGTAACATTATCTTTTTCTACATCGTACAAATAATATTCTCCTACAATTTTATCACTGGTAACGGCTACCATATATTTTGATTCGTCATCAGTTCTGCCAACGGTAAAAAACTGCTTATCACCAAACTCTTTTTGTAGTCGTTTATAGATTTTTTTATACGTATTACTAACAGGAGTAATCACAGATTTTTCGCCTGTATAACTAAAATAGTCTATTTCGTAATTACGTTTTCTGGAAAGTGACATGCCAGATACATCAAAGGTATCATTACTGAAAACTGTTTTTATTTTTTTGTCTTTCTTTAAATCGTACAGTTGAATCTCAATTTTATCACCATCAAGATTTGACACTACATATGCGTCATCTGGATATTCGGTATTCGGATTAAAAGAAGAAATACCAAACGTATCTCCAAATTCAGTAAGTTTTACTTGTTTAAATTCTCCGTCAATCTTGTATAATAGCTCGGTTTTAACTCCGTCAACAATGCGGTTAATGGCTCGTAAGTTTCCTTTACGGTCAAAATTATAACCAGCAACTGGTGGGTCACCCGCTTGCACAGTGTACAGTTTGGTCACTTCTCCTGTGTTTATATTTAGACGATATGGCTCTTCCTGTTGTAGGTTGTCCTTATTCATCTGTACAATCACATGGTTTTCATCCTCTTTTAAGCTTTCGATGATATTAACTCGTACGCCTTCAAAAGGAGTTAGCTCCTTGCTGTTTTCCCCTGTAACATCAACTCCATAAACATGATAGTTTTCATCACCACCTTTGTCTTGAAGGTATAAAATACGGTTGTTATTTGCCCAAGTAAAACCACGTATTAAGTCTTCCTCTTGTTTTTTCAAAAGGGTTTCTTTTTGTGTTGCGGTTTCTTTTAAATACAAGTCACGCTCACCAGACTTTCTACGTTTCATATACGCGATGTATTTCCCGTTCGGGGACAGCTTAAACGAAAAAGCTTCTGGAGTTGTAAAGTAATCTTCTACAGAGTATTTATAGTCGCCTTTTTCTTTTGCAGCAAGTTTATCCAATTCGGCTTCGGTAGAGGGTAATGTTGTGTTTCCTGGTTTTGTCTTCACAGTTTTCTTGAATGTTAGTGGGTATTCTTTTCCCATTTGTTCGTAGGTTCCATCCATGCCATCATCGGTTAGTGTTCCTGTATAGGTCATTTTCATTTTAGCCGATGTAATGGTCACAGTTTCGTCCTGCAAAACTACCGAATCAAGTTCGATTCCTGAAGCACCTTGGGCAGGAACATCTAGGGTTGCTTCGTAGCCGTCTTCAGTTGGCATGATATTAACAATCAACTCCATTTGCATTCCTTGAACATCAAGAGTGCCGCTGTAAGAGCCGTCTAATTTTTGAGCTTGTGCTGACGCTCCAAATAAGAGTATCGCCAGTACAATTGAATATTTTACAAGTGTTGTCATAGTTTTGTTGGTTTTAAAAGATTAGTTGAATAAATAGATAAATTGTTACACCTATTAAGATGCCAATTGCAAATTTTATAAGTTTAATACGTTTTGTGGTTTTATTGTTCATTATTAATGGCGTTGCAAGTGAATATATTGATTTACAAATATGCAGCCAATAAAAGCAAAAGCTACGAACCATAAAATTGTTTGCTTTTTTGAAGTTTTCATAATGGTATGTTTTAGTTATATTGAATTGTTTTTTGATTATAAGATGGTTCCGTCCTTGATTCTTACGGTTCCGTTTTTCTCATCTGATTTGAAGTAAAAAGTGATAAAATCTACTGAATCATAATCTTCCACTTCGTCTATCAAAACATCATTCAATCTTTTTGCTTCTTTTTCTGCAGAAGACGTAAAATCGCAATTCATTAATGTGAAATTTAATTTAGTAGTACTGATGCCATCATTTTTACTGAATTGAATTCCCGTATAACTATTTCCAGGTTCTATACGCTCACAATTACAATTTTGCTGAAGTGTGGTTTCAATTGAATTGGTAAGTTTTGTATTAGACTTTACCATTTTGGTTATTCCAAATCCAAATGAAAATCCAATAGCGGCTCCTATAATTAATTTTAAAACTAATTGTGCTGGCTTGTTCTTTTTTTTGTTTTGTATTTTCATAATAAAAAGTTTTAGTGGTTACTTTCTCAAAACAAATCTGCAACACAATGCACAATATAAAAAGAGAAGCCACCCCAGTTTTAGGAAATTGGGGCGGTAACAAAACTGTGAAACACACTTTAAAAAGTAGGCTGTAGGCTTTTTTAAGAAATATGAACTCCTGACAATACTGCAAACCCCATATTTATAAATTTAGGGTGTGAAAGGGATTTTTAGGCAACATTTTTAATATTCTTGATGTAGAAAGAAGGGTTTAGCCCAGTATCTTTTTTGAAGTATTTTGTAAATGAGTCGGCAGATTTATAGCCTACTTCTTCAGCGATAGATTGAATGGAATAGGACCTAAAAATAACGTCGTCCTTTAACCGGACAATGGTATAATTAATACGAAGGTCATTAATATAAGTGTTGAAGTTTTTTCCGAAGTGCGAATTAATAACTTTAGAAAGGTACGATGTATTGGTGTTTATCTTTTTGGCAACATTGTATGAGTTGCAATCCTGTTTTAAAAAATACTCTTGTTTTTCCAGTTTTTTTAATCCGTCGAGTATTTGTTGTTTGGTTTCTTCGGGAACATCAGTACTGTTTTTTTCTTCCAGTACTTCGTCCTTGGTATCAATGATATCTTCGGGTTTCTCGGCAGCTTTAATTTTTGCCAATAAGGCTTCGAATTTTGCTTCGTTCACTTTCTTGTTTCGGTAAAATTTCAGCAACAGAAACAGAAGTATTAAAATAATTATAGAGCCTCCCAGCAATAAATAGTTAAGTTTTGATTGGCTTTTTTCTTTTTCGGAAACCAAAGCATCAAAATCTTCTTTGAAAGCGGCTCTTTCTTTTTCAATAAAGCTTTCCTTAGCGCTTTCTTTTAATTTATTAAATTCAGCTTGTGTAGTAAGGTATTTTTCATAATAATAACTTGCCCTTTCAAAATCACCTGTGTGTTTATAGGCTTCGGCCAGCTTTTCGTAATAATCCCTCATGAAACCTTCTTCTGCAGCAGTTACTTGATAATCGTCAAGACCTTGTTGTAATATTCTAATTGCCTCATGATAATTTTTTGCACCAACCTCTATTTTACCAAAAGCATATGCTTTGTTTAGTTGTATTAAATCATATTCGCTAGGGCAAATCGTGTATGCCTTCCTATAAGCTTTTCTAGCGGTTTCAAACTTTTTTTCTTTAAATGCTATTTCTGCATCTATACTATAAGAAAAGCCCAAATAGCAAGAGTCAAGTTCTTTTTCTTGAAATTGTTTAACGTATTCGTTATATAATTTTGCAGAGTCTAGTTGCTCTAATTTAATGTGTGAAAATGCTAAACTCCCATATAATGAAACAATAGCACTGTTCTTTTTTATTTGAGTAAAATTTGAATCTAACGGTTTGTTTTGGTAATATTTTAGTGATTTTTTGCGAATGGCTAGAGCTTTTTTAGTATTTCCGCTTAAATCTTGAACACCAGCTATTTTATTAAGTGCGGTTTCCCTATACTGTTCATTATTTTGAGCTTTTGCAAGTTTTAACAACTCATTATAATAGTACAATTGTTTATCAACAGTCGTCGCTATACTTTGCAAATCACCAAGTAATGTAAGAGCTCTCATCTCCTTTTCTGGAAGGTTGCTTTCTCGGGCAAAGGCAAGTGTTTTTTCAGATTGTTCATTGGCCTCTTTGTACATCCTGAAATTAACGTAGATTAGGACTACAGACTCCATCCCTAACCATTCTTCAGCTTTGTCATCTTCTCTTTTCCCTTTTAAAATATAAGCTTCAGAAGCTTTGATGGCTTTCGGCATATTAGAAAACTCATATTTATGAATGGAGTCCCTTATAGCATCAAAAGACAATCGAGATAGCTCTTCTTCGGTCTGCGAAAATGAATAAGACACAAGTGTGACAGCGAAAAAAAGAAATAAGTAATTTCTCATAAATTGTAAGTAGCCAAAAACGGAATTTTGTAACAATAAAACTCAAAGATACCAATTTAAAACAAACGCATTTGCGGGTTTTTCAGGTCTAAATAGTGTTTCGTTTCTAAAGATGGTATTTCTCTACCTTTTAAATACTTATTTTTTGCAATAGCCATTGTGTTTTTAACCTGTGTAGCAATTGTTCCTTCGCCGCGCATGCGCCTGCCCCATTGGCTATCGTTTAAAGTTCCGCCATGGCATTCAGCGATTTGGTTGAGGATTCTATCGGCACGATCTGGGATGGTTTTACGGGCCCAGTCTTCAAAAATCGTGGCTATTTGTCCATTAAGTCGAACAATGGTATAGGAAACCCCTTTCGCCCCTAATTTGGAAACTTTCTTAACTAACGGAAGAATTTCATGACTATTCAAAGAAGGGATAATTGGAGCCATCATCACCCGAACTGGGATTCCGTTTTCTGAAAGCACCTCAACCGCTTTTAACCGTTGTTTAATACTTGCCGTTCTGGGTTCTAATAATCGACGGGTTTCTTCAGACAGCGATGTTATTGAAATATTTACTGAAATAATATTCAGTTTTGCCATTTCTTTCAGAATATCTAAATCCCGTAATAATAAAGCGTTTTTGGTAATAATACCCGTTGGGTGTTTCCATTTGAGCATTACTTCAAGGCATTTTCGAGTTATCTGAAGTTTACGCTCAATGGGTTGGTAACAGTCTGTATTCCCGCTAAAAACAATGGTATTTGGTTCCCATGATTTGCTTTTTAGTTTTTTCTCTAAAAGCTTTGGTGCATTCTTTTTAACTAAAATGGTTCGTTCAAAATCGAGACCGGCACCGTAGCCCCAATATTCATGACTGTTACGAGCGTAGCAATACACGCAACCGTGTTCGCAGCCTTGATACGGATTTGCTGAATACCCCATCCCTACATCGGGACTATCGACTTTATTGACAAAGGTTTTTGGAAATACATCGATGTACTTTGTTTTGTTGGCATCGGCTTCTTCGCCTTCGGCCTCACAGTAGTTTAAAAAGTCGTCTCGAAGTTCATGACTCAGTTCAAAAAAACGATTATGAACCCGCTTTTGTGCGCCGCGACCTTTTATATGATTTTCAGAATTGGACATAAAAAAACTTTGAAGTACTTTAATACTTCAAAGTTAATTTAATTAATGGATATAATCCTTTTTAAATTGGAATAATTCCTTTTATATAGAAACTTTAACTAATTGTTTCTTCTTGCTTTTTCTTCCTAAGAAAATTATATCTTCTCCTTTATCTAGTAATGTACCTTGACTTACATATAAAGGCACCTCTAATTGATCGTCGGTTTGAATAATTGAATAATCGAAATTACCTTCGGCATCAATTTCTAATAAATAAAGATTTAAATTTTTCGCCTTTGCATTTTTAAATTCAATGCGATCATTTCGTATTTTTTTTACTTTTTTAGATCCATTTAGAAAAATATACACATTACCATCTTTATAAGTAGATGTATAAGATTCCTCGTTAAAACTAGGATTCATGGATGTTTGCTTTTTATTTATATTTCTGGCCCACTCCAATGTTCCATTTGCATCAATTTTTATAGATACAATATCATTATAGTGATAATAGGTACTTGTTGAGCCCATATTCATATTCATACGTTGCGTAAAAAAATATTCTTCAGCGTTTAACACAATATCACCTGTGTTTTCATCTAAAAAAATTCCACGATATCGAAGTGAAGAAAGTTCCTTATCTTTTTTCTTTCCATATTTGTCAATAATGAACTGTTCTGTAAAGGGTTGGAATGATTTCTCTTCTAATGTAAAATCTGCTGTGTTAATATTATATCGAATTACGCCCTTATAACGACTTTCTTTTTTTTCAGAGTAGAAACCTACACATGATAAAAATGATCCGGCTTTAACCGTTGTTAACGAAGCGACAAAATGTTCATCGGTCTCAAACGATATCATTTTTTGTTCATCTTTATTAATTTTATAAAGCTCATAATGATAGTTTATTTTTCCTTTTTTCTTTTTACGTTTAGATTCGCCTTTAAAGGTTTTTCCTAAAAAGTAAACAGTTCCGTTTGTATCATCTACAGTTACATTTTCATATTCAAAGTATTTATCTTTAATGTTTTTAGTAAACTCTTTTTCATATACTTTTTCGAAATTTTTATTGAACACATAAATTCTATGTACTTCATTATCTTTATCCTTTATGTCAAAATTAAAGGCCATAAAATTTTTATCTTTAGAAAAAGTAACCTCTCCAAATGAATCGTTGTCACCTTGAGCAGCTCCATTATTAAATAATAATGCGCCTATACCTATTGCGAAATATTTTTTAATATCATCTTGATCTATTTTAAGTAACACGTTAGAAGAGAAGTCTAATTTTTCTGTACTGGATGTTAATCTATTAATTTCGAAATATTCGTCACCTAATTTCTTTTCGAATAAGTGTATTTTCCCATCACTTACTAATATGCCTTCAATTTCACTTTGATCAACTTCTATTTCTGCATTGCTTTTTAAGTTTAAATCAGAATCGAAATGTTCTATATAATATCCCCTCGGAGTTTTTAATAGACCCCCATAAAACATTCGAACAGTAACGACACCTCCTTGCCCATCATCTTCAGAGAACACAAGTTCGGTATGTTTTTTCTTGTCTTTAAAAATTTCGCTTTTGGCTATTGAAACAGCATCGTTTTGTGCAATGAGTAAGGTGCAAAACAGCATTGAAAATACAGTAATAAAATTCTTCATTGGTTAGTTTTTATGTGAATAAGCCCACAAAATATAAAAAAATTTCTTTTTAAAGTTTTAAATACTTAAACATACCACATTTTTCAAATAAAAAAACCTCAACTACAGTTCGTTATAGTTGAGGCTTTTATAGAAGTTATCATTTAAACAAAAACTCCTTTTATTTTCCTAGAAATTTTGACTTAGGTTCTTCTTGCCACGTTTTACTCCTTTAAAGCTTTCTCAATTTTTTCCTTTCCACCAACTACTGGAATTGTAATATTTGTCTCATCAAGGTCGATGGTCAATTCGGTACCTGGTTTTGGCAAGAGCGTAAATTTATTGTCGCTAGAAAAAATCATTAACCCAATCCGCTGTCCAGCTGGAATTACCTGATCGTCTGGAATAAGGTTAAAAGATAACTCGTAAAATTTACCTGGTGTTAAAGGCTCGCTTTCAGTAAGTGACTTATAGTTTTGGGGATCTGCCCAACCTCTTGTAATGATATTGTCCGTTATTTTAGTTTTCTTTTCTTTGTTCCAAGGTAAAGAAACCATCCAAACAGATAAGTTTGCCGCAGGTTTGCTGCTGGCCAATTTAATTTTCAAAGTAGATAAACCCGAAAGATGAACGTCTTCCTTTAAAATAGGCGTTACAAATAACAAACGGTGCTTAGAGTTTGCCAATTGTGCTAACGAATCGCCCGAGAGCGTATAATCATCTATCAAGGTTTGTTTGCCTTGACTTTTCACCTTTTGGTTGGTTAACGTTCCTGTTCTAAGACCGTCTTTTTTTAAGTATAACGTAACGTTTTCAGCCTCTGGATTTGGGTAATTAGCATAAGCTGTTGGATTATCATTTGAATCGTTTTCACGCACGATGTATGCTTTTGGACCTTTTTCGGCTCCATTATCAATACCGAAAAGATATTTTGTAAACCAACGGTTCATCATCGATACTGGCGGTGGCCCACCATGACCATATTGATGATAGTAAATTTTTGCAGGCAATCCCATTTCTTCTGCAGCTTTGTAAATACGGTAACTATGCTCGGGCATTACATTCCAATCGTTAAAACCGTGCGACATCAATAAAGCGGCTTTCATGGGCTTCATATCATTTAAGTAATCGCGACCTGCCCAAAACTCGTTATAATCACCTGTTTTACGGTCAATTCCATTTCTTATTTCAGTATCACGATACACAGAATCGGCATAGGCTCGTTTAGATTCATCGCCGCTATGTATAAAATCGTACAACACATCCACATCTTCTCCTAAATATCCACCAGGAGAACGCACTAACCCGTTTGATCTATAATAATGGTAATAAGAAGTGTTCGGTGCAATGGGAATGATTGCCTCTAATCCTTCCACACCAGTTGTAGCAGCCGCAAGTGGCAAGGTTCCGTTATACGATGTGCCCGTCATCCCAACTTTTCCAGTAGTCCAATAAGCCTTAACTTCTTCATCTCCATAAGGTGTTTTATAACCTTTTGCACGATCGTTTAGCCAATCAATCACCGCTTTTGACGCCAAAGATTCATTATCACCACCAACTGTTGGCGAACCTTGCGAAAGACCTGTGCCAGGAGAAGAGGAATGCACTACAATATACCCTCTAGGCACCCAAGTATTTATTTTTGAATTTGAAATGATAGGGCGTTCACCCCTTCTTGTTACCGAAGGATGGACAATCTCTTTTGCTACATCACCTAATTCGTGTTTTACATCGTGAAAAGCACCCTCCACATTTGGTGCTACCCCTGCAAAATAAGGACTAGTCTCATATACAACAGGTAGCTTCAACCCCTCCGTTTCTGTTTGTTTGGGTCTTGTTACAGCTACGTGCATGCGGTCTAGCTTGGTGTCACCATCAGTATCAAAGGTAGTTTCCACCCAAAGGTCTTCTCGTATCCAATCTTTTGGATTTTCAAACGCTTCAACAATCTGTGCTTCGCCGTCTTTAAATGTGGGTTTTGCCTTTTCTTGGGCTGTTATGTTGAACGCAACGGTCCAAAGGATAAAGAATAGGATGTATTTTTTCATTATATTTAGAATTTATCTATTGCCCAGGGAATTTCGGTTTACGTTTTTCTAAAAAGGCACTAGTTCCTTCTTTAAAATCGGCAGTGCCAAAACATTTTCCAAATTCGGTGATTTCAGTTTCAAAACCATTTTCCCCTTCTTCAAATCCAGCGTTTATCGATGATATAGCAGCTCCAACTGCTACTGAAGAGTTTTTCATGATTTTACCAGCGATTTTTAAAGCTAAATCCATTACTTCCTCTTGAGAGGTAACATGATTTACTAACCCATATTCCAATGCTTGTGCGGCGTCAATCATTCCTGCGGTCATAATCATTTCCATGGCACGACCTTTTCCTACCAATTGAGGTAAACGTTGCGTACCACCGTAACCAGGAATTACTCCTAATGAAACTTCTGGAAGCCCCATTTTAGCATTATCACTAGCAATTCTGAAATGTGCAGACATGGCTAACTCTAATCCTCCTCCTAAAGCGAATCCATTTACAACGGCAATTACCGGAGTAGAAAGATGTGCGACAAAATCGAATAGTTTAGCTTGTCCTTTTGCTGCTAATTGCTCTCCTTGAACCACAGAATAGTCTGCAAACTCACTAATATCAGCTCCGGCAACAAATGCTTTTTCGCCGCTTCCAGTAATAATAATTACTTTGGTATTAGAGTCGTCCTCTGCTTCTTTAAAGGCTTCGTGAAGTTCTTGTATGGTAGCCTGATTAAGGGCATTTAGTTTCTTAGGGCGATCAATGGTAATAGTAGTAATACCACTATCGTGTTTGTAACCTAGGTTTTCAAATTTCATATTTAATTTTTTTTCAGTTTTTTTGTGAAGACAAAAATACAAAATCGCTTATAACTGTCTTAAAAAGCGTACAGTAAATGTAGCTCCTTCGCCTTCTTCAGATTTGAGCGTTATGGTGCCTCCGTATGTTTCAACAATGTTTTTTACCATAGCAAGACCGAGTCCCATGCCGCTATTTTTAGTGGTAAATTTAGGTTCGAACACTTTTTCTTTATTAATTTCTGAAATTCCTGGACCATTATCAGAAATACGCACACAAACAAGTTTTTCTTCTGAAGTTACCGTGACTTTAACCAACGGGGTTTCTGGTTTGATTTGCTCAATAGCTTGAATGCTATTTTTAACCAAATTAGTCACAACTCTAATTAGCTGTGTGCGGTCTAATTTAGCGATGATTTCTTCTTCTTCAGAATGAAATTCAATATAATCTTCGTTAAAAATATCAAGAGCGAGTTTAGTTATTTTAACCACATTAAGCGTTTCATCTTGCTGGGCAGGCATCTTTGCATAGTTTGAAAATGCTTCGGCAATAGAACTCATTGTATCAATTTGCTGAATAAGGGTTTTACTGTATTCGTCTAAACGCTTTTCAATATCAGGATCGTTTTGATTAAATTTTCGCTGAAAACTTTGTACCGTCAAACGCATGGGGGTTAACGGGTTTTTAATTTCGTGGGCTACCTGTTTTGCCATTTCGCGCCAAGCAGCCTCTCGCTCACTTGTTGCTAATTGTGCAGCACTATTTTCAAGCTCTTCAATCATACCATTATAGGCATTTACAAGGGTTGAAATTTCTTCGGTAGTGGAATCTATTACTATCTTTTTATTGCGTTTATTAAGCCGGGTTTCGGTTATTTTTTCACTAATGGTATTTAATGATTTTGTAATGTATTTTGAAAGAAAGTATGCCAAAGCAATAGCAATCAATAACATTAACAAATATGCCATCCCCAAGCGGGTTAGGTTTTGTTTTAGTTCTTTTTTTATAAATCCGTCGTCTTCAATATATGGAAGATTCAGTATCGCCAAAGGCTTAAAATAGTTGTCGGTTATGTATGAATAAGACGATTGAAACTCCTGTCCGGCTTCAGTAAAGTTCTTTACATAATGTTTGTTAGAAGAATTACGTAAGGCAGTTAGTGCCGTATCTGACATTTTCTGATTGGCAGTATCCTTTAAAAAAGATGCTTTTGACGATTTTAAGAGGTTTCCGTCTAGATCGTACAAATAAACTTCAAGGTTATGAATTTCTTTAATTTCATAAATTTCATCTTTAAAAATAAGAGGAATTTTAGCTGTTTCTACTGGGTAAGTAGTTTCTTTTAAAACATAATTTATTTTTTCGCGAATAGCTGTTTCCTTACGCTCTAAGCGATCCCGATGATAATCTTTTGCCTCCTCTTGATATTGATATACAGTAACCAAGGCTATCAAAATTGAGGCCCCAACCACCAATAATAGCATAGAAAAGAAAATGCGATTGCGCAATGAATGCCTGAAAATTTTCATGAATGTGTTTTACAAAGGGAATATAGCAATAATTAAACCGAAATTGGAGATCAGGTTTCAAAAAAGAAAAACCCCCACTTCCATTAGGAAATGAGGGTTTTCTAAACTCTGGTAATTAATTAAACTTTACTCTTTAATAAATCGATCTACCAATTCTTTCTGCCCGTCATTAATCTTTACAAGATACAGACCGTTAGAAAGAGTATCAACGTTGATGGTTGCAGTTCTGTTTATAGAACCGTTTAATACTTGTTGTCCAAGTACATTGTAAATTGAATACGTTGCTTCTCTATTATCTAATAATTCAACATTTAAAATGTTTTTTGCAGGATTTGGATAAATATTAATTCCGAATGCTGCTCCATCTGTTCCAAGGTTTTCACCATCGGTGTTGCCGCCTGCCGTATATGCTGTTTGACCAATATTTACCGTGTAGTCTTCCACTTCACCGTAACTAAACGATTCACAAGCTCCTTGAGCACTATTATACTTCATTGAAACTCGCATTCTTGTTGATCCTGCAGCTGCTGAACTAGGTACAGAAAAACTAGCGTTTAATGTTCCTGCACTGCTGGAAGAACCACTAACAACAGCTTCACTGCTCTCAAAAGTTCCGTTTTGGTTATAATCAATCCAAATTTTCCAGTATTCTGTATAACTAGAGCTAGCGAAACCAGCACTTATGTTAATAGTATTAGAGCCATATGGTACATTAGCAGACATACTTGTGAAATCTGCATAACCACCGTTGTTTCCAGTTGCATTGTCTAAGTTATTCAATCTTACTAAGTCAATCCACTCATATGAAGAATTGTTTCCTTGTGAGTCACAATAGTCAACATTTGAAGGAGAACCAGTCGTTACATTTACACTATTAGAAGCTCCAGAAACATTTCCTGCTGCATCTTTTGCTTTAACACTAAACGTATAGTTGTTGTTGGCAGCTAATCCAGTAATTTGAGTCGATGTATTTACAGTTGTTCCTAATGAAGTGCTACCTTGAAATACTTCATACTCAGTAACACCAACATTATCTGAAGAAGCGTTCCAAGAAAGGTCTGCTGTTATTTCAGTAATATTAGAAGCTGTCAAGCTTGTTGGAGCAGTTGGCGCTTCAGTATCAGCACCACTTCCATTTCCTTCAACACAAAACTGTGTAGCTTCAGAATTTCCAAAATCACCTCCGGAAACAATTGTTCCATCATCAGTTGATAAGGTGTATGAACCATTTCCATACGAACAGCAAATCCCGTCTCCGTATGCATCTGTAATGGTAAAGGTATAATCATCTACATCAAGATCTGAAAAAGTAACATTTACAGTAGAACCATCAGCGTTAGAACTTGAATAGCTTTCAGAATCTATTGTAGATCCCGAACCATCTTTTAAAGTCCAAGCTGTTTCTTCTGGGTAATTATCAAATGTAATTGATAAATACACATCGCCAGTTACACACTCGTCTGGTGGCGGTGGGTTTCCGCCGTCATAAGGCTCTCCAACACCTACCGCATGCCACGCATTGGTAACAGCGATTTCTTCAGCACTTCCAGCTCCATGTAAGTCAATGGCTGCTTGGATAGAACCTGCCCTAGCATCGTCGTATTGCGAGTTTGAGTTTAAGTAGACGGATAAATTTCTGTACGCAATAGAAGCTGCTGTATCCATTCCAATTGCTGAAACGCTATAGCTATCTCCATTGTCATTGGTTCCGTTACCTCCAGTACTTAGCAGGTAAAACCAAAAGTTTTGAACTCCTGAGTTGTAGTGAACACCACCATTATCGCCAGAACCTGAATACCAATTTGTACCTAGGTACGTATCCGGTTGGTTATAGATATTTGGATTGCTCATAGAACGCAATGCTCCACCACTTCCACCGGCACCAATGGCATCACCCATTAGCCAGTCATTATTTCCTTGCGCATAATTTTCAATAGATTCACCAAAAATATCAGAGAATGATTCGTTTAATGCTCCAGATTCATAGCTATATACTAGGTTGGCAGTATATTCGGTAACTCCGTGAGCAATTTCATGACCTACAATATCTAAAGATACTAAAGGACCATAATTTACACCATCACCGTCACCATAGGTCATACGGCTACCATCCCAAAAAGCGTTTACGTAATTAGAAGAATAACTTACATACGAGCGAATTACAGCACCAGAACCATTGTATGAATTTCTGTTATGGTTTTGTGAAAAATATTTGTGAGTTTGTTCAGCTCCAAAATGCGCTTGAACACCAGTTGCACTACCATTAAAGATAGTGCTACCACTAGTAATATCACTAGCATTGTTGTAGTTGGTGCCGTTGTTTAAGTCAAAGGTTTGTATTCCATTACCATCTGCAGTTTGGCGTAAACGGTATTGGCCACCGTTACTATCTGCCGTAAAGGAAACATTCCCATTGTAAAGGCTGCTTCCTGATGCAGGTGTATTAGCGTGATGAATACGTTTGTTCTCCATTATAAAAACTCCTGTTTGTGCATCAATGTAAACATCGGCACGGTATAATGGAGCGGTAGCATAAATGTCAAACTTATACGCCAACCTATTGCTACTTGAAATATTATCAATAGCTGGAAAAACAACTAATTCGCCAGTAGGCTTTTTATAGTTGTTTGCCAAATTAGCCTCTTCTTTGTTCTCCCATAAATAGGTGTTTGCGCCAACATGAGCCAGTGCTCTGTTTAATGCTTGGGAGTTATTAAGTTTTGGGGATACGGAAACATCTTTAATTCGGAAGACGTTGTTACTCATCGCTACGATGGAACCATCCTTAGCGTGAATCTTACTCGAACTAAAAGCTACTTTTACGTTGTTGTAGTACTGTTGGTATTCGCGGTGAATGAAGCCCAACTCATCTACTTTTTCTGAAATTTTTGAAAGGGAATTACCTTCCGGTAATCGTAGTTGTTGCGAAAGTACTTGTTGTGAATTTCCAAGCGCTTTGTTTTCGGTTTGGTTAAAAACTTTAAGCTTTTTAATTGGCTTTTCAGGACTTTCCTGTGCAAAACCAATAAATGAAGCTAATAATAATGACCCTGCAATAGCAATGTCTTTATAATTGTTTCTCATAATTAGTGAATATTAGGGTTAATAATTAGGTTTATTATTTTAATATAATTGTGGGGATACGTATTGTGGGGCAATACGATGCTATGTTTTCTCGTATGTTATCTTAGATTTTGACCAATAAGAATGGTACAGAAATAGTATTGGAAAAGTATGTTGAAAATGTGCAGTAGAAGAAAAGGAAGAAACAATAGGATAAAGCAGAAGCGTAATAAGCGGAAAAAATGAATTAGAAAATAATCGAGGTGGGTGCTTTATCGTACGCTTTTCGTCTTTAACAGAATTAAAGAGATTTGTAGTTTTATAAAAAAGGTATTTTTTCGTCATAAACCGCAATAAAACAGATTAATTGTTAAAAATCTGACACCAATTAACCTAAAATATTAATAAAATCAAAATATAATCGATAAACTACACGATTAAAATTGTTAAAATTTGTAGGTAAAATCTGTAAACCCTAGTGTTTATATAGGATAAGAAAAAAATAGAAATAAAGTTAAAATTGGTACATTTGAATTAATGAACACCAATTTGCTTCTTTCCATTAACAATCTTTCTATTTCCTTCGGAAAAAAGAAAAATTTTGTTGCCGTAATCCATGATATTTCTTTTTCAATTACTGAAAATGAAATAGTTGGGGTTGTGGGAGAATCTGGTTCAGGAAAATCTGTCACCGCCATGTCTATTATGGGGTTATTGCCTGAAAAGCAATCTCATGTAACGGGTGAGATCTTATTTCAGAAAAAAAATGTTTTAGAAACAAGCGCTAAAGAGTTTCGGAACATTCGTGGAAAAGAAATTGCCATGATTTTTCAAGAACCCATGAGTGCTTTAAACCCTTCTTTAACTTGTGGATTTCAAGTTTCAGAAATAGTACAACACCATTTAAACTATTCAGCTTCCGAAGCAAAAAAAGAAACGCTATCCCTTTTCGAAAAAGTAAAACTTCCAAGACCTAAAGAATTATATAATAGCTACCCACACCAAATAAGTGGTGGGCAAATGCAACGAGTCATGATTGCCATGGCCATTGCGTGTAAACCTAAATTACTTATTGCCGATGAGCCTACAACAGCTTTAGATGTTACCGTTCAAAAAGAAATTTTAATGTTGTTGAAAGAGTTGCAACAAGAAACGGGAATGAGCTTATTGTTCATTTCGCACGATTTAGCTTTGGTTTCAGAAATTGCAGACCGAGTAGTGGTTATGTACAAAGGTGATATTGTTGAAACAGGTAATGTAAACGAATTATTTAAAAGCCCAAAAGACGAGTACACCAAAGCTTTGCTGGCTTCTCGCCCAACTTTAGAAAAGCGTTTAGAAAAGCTATCTACCATTTCTTCTATTGCAGACAACAGCTTTGAGCCAGTAGTTGAAACTTCTCAATCTCGTGCGAAAAGGCATAAAAAAATATATACCAAAACACCTTTGCTCGAAGTAAAGAACCTAGAAAAAGAGTATTACAGTAATGCTGGTTTTTTTAAGTCTAAACAAACGGTAAAAGCAGTAAATGACGTTAGCTTTGCCATTTTTGAAGGTGAAACTATGGGCTTAGTAGGTGAGTCTGGTTGCGGAAAATCTACCTTAGGTAAAACCATTTTACAATTAGAAAAAGCCACAAAAGGGCACATTTTATACCGCGGAAGAGAATTAACCCAATTAAAAGCTTCTGAAATACGAAAACTACGCAAGGAAATACAGCTTATTTTTCAAGACCCCTACTCGTCTTTAAATCCTCGGATTTTAATTGGTGAATCTATAACAGAGCCTATGAAAGTACACAACATTGGCGCTTCAAAAAAAGAACGGCAAGAAAAGGCAAAAAAATTATTAAGTCGTGTCGGGCTAGATGAATCATATTATTATAGATATCCACACGAACTTTCTGGCGGACAACGACAACGTGTGGGGATTGCTAGAACCATCGCTTTAGAACCCAAATTAGTTATTTGCGACGAGTCGGTTTCTGCATTGGATATTTCAGTGCAAGCGCAGGTTTTAAATTTGTTGAATGAACTAAAAGATGATTTTGGGTTTACATACCTATTTATCTCCCACGATTTGGCAGTTGTGAAATATATGGCCGATCAATTATTGGTTATGAACGAAGGGAAAATAGAAGAGTTAGGCGATGCAGATGAAATATATGCTAACCCACAAAAAGAATACACTCAAAAACTTATTGATGCTATCCCGAAGGGGATTTAGGTTTCGGGGCTTCGATACAATCCCGATTCTATCGGGATCACTCAGCCACCTTACATCTGATTTATTCTTAAAATTTTGAGCATAAAAAAACCCGTTCTAACCTCACAAAGAACGGGCTTAGTATATGAATCATTGCAGATTCGGGGCAAAATAAGTACCCATAACTACCAATTGGCAGTATTACATAAGCAAGAAAACTTTCTTGGCTATATACAGAACATTTCTAAGTAATGAAAATGTGTTCTTTAGGGAGTTAATTACGTTTTTCATAAGTAGACTTTTAGTTAGTTAGACAAAATTCGGGACTGCTAATATGAAAAATAAAATATATTAAATCGATTAAAAACATTTTAATTCGATAAAAAGCTTAAAATTTTAACATTTAAAGAAATTTTGAGTAAAGTATCTTATTTTTATATTAAAAAAAAGACCGATGTTTTACACATCGGCCAATACTCTATAAAAATAGTTTTTTAGAATTTCATTTCGGGAATTTCTCCATTTACTACCAATTCACCTTCAGTGGCTTCTTTAATTTCATCGATACTCACACCTGGAGCGCGTTCCAATAAATGAAAAGCATTGTCTTTTATTTCAAGAACGGCAAGATTGGTAACAATCTTTCGTACACATTCCACCCCAGTTAACGGCAAGGTACATTCTTTTAATAGTTTTGAAGCACCGGCTCTATTAGTGTGCATCATGGCAACGATAATGTTTTCTGCTGAAGCAACTAAATCCATAGCTCCTCCCATTCCTTTTACCATTTTTCCAGGTATTTTCCAGTTGGCAATGTTCCCGTTTTGTGCCACTTCCATAGATCCTAAAATTGTTAAATCTACATGCTGCCCGCGTATCATGGAAAAACTCATGGCCGAGTCGAAAAAGGAAGCACCTGGCAATGCTGTAATAGTTTGTTTCCCGGCGTTTATCAAATCTGGGTCTTCTTCACCTTCTAAAGGGAAAGGTCCCATTCCTAAAATGCCATTTTCACTTTGAAATTCTACTTGAATATCATCCCGTACATAATTGGCAACCAATGTAGGAATACCAATACCAAGATTTACGTAATACCCATCTTTTACTTCTTTCGCTATGCGTTGTGCTATTTGTTCTTTAGATAATGACATTATTTCTTAGGTCTTACGGTTCGTTGTTCAATTCTCTTTTCATAATCTTTTCCTTGGAAAATTCGCTGTACAAATATTCCTGGAATATGTATTTGATTAGGGTCTAGTTCTCCAGCTGGCACTAACTCTTCCACCTCAGCAACTGTTATTTTGGCCGCACCACTCATATTTGCATTGAAATTTCGAGCAGTTCCCTTAAAAATAAGATTTCCTGCTTCATCTCCTTTCCAAGCTTTTATAAAAGCAAAATCGGCTTTAAAGGCCTTTTCCATTACATGCATTTTACCATCAAACTCTCGAGTTTCTTTTCCTTCGGCAACTTCAGTTCCATAACCAGCAGGAGTAAAAAATGCTGGAATACCGCTTTGGGCAGCTTGACAGCGCTGTGCTAAGGTTCCTTGCGGGATTAATTCAACCTCCATTTCGCCACTTAACATCTGGCGTTCAAATTCTTTGTTTTCACCTACATACGATGAAATCATTTTTTTTATTTGATGTTTTCTAAGTAATAATCCCAATCCAAAATCATCTACACCAGCATTATTAGATATACATGTTACATCTTGAATATTTAACCGAACTAATTCTTTGATAGCATTTTCAGGAATTCCGCTTAATCCAAAGCCACCTAGCATTAAAGTCATACTGTCTTTTATGCCCTTACAAGCTTCTTCAACATTTGAAACTGTTTTATTAATCATTATTTTTTATTTTTCAGAAAATTACAAAATTTGCTTCAAAAATGCTTCGTAAGGGAGTGGCATTTTCAGAAATACAACAAAAAAACCGCTTCAGAATCTG
>Ga0209344_10000465_pt1 | contig 71287 bp, 50 predicted proteins | sample Cruoilmetagenom6_FD_187293 | JGI IMG/M metagenome (GOLD analysis project Ga0209344, IMG submission 187293) | Oil polluted marine microbial communities from Coal Oil Point, Santa Barbara, California, USA - Santa Barbara Oil Seep Sample 6 (SPAdes)... | ecosystem: Environmental > Aquatic > Marine... | reverse complement strand
CCGTTCTTTGCCAAGGTCGGGCTCACGGTTGGTGCGATCCACCCGATGCACATGCAGCCTGAGGAGATCAAGCGTTCGATGTACCGGTGTGATGTGGTCTACGGGACGACTTCGGAGTTTGGTTTCGACTACCTCCGCGACAATATGAAGCGGAATGTCGACGAGCAGGTCCAGCGGAAGCGTCAGTTTGCGATTGTTGATGAGGTGGACTCGACACTGATTGACGAGGCGAGGACGCCTTTGATTATCTCTGGTCCTGCTCATGATGATCAGCCTCGGTACGAGTTGGCGACGGGGCTCGCAAAGCAGCTTGTTGATCTCCAAGAGCCTTGGCAAGGAAAAGAAGATGCGGTCCAGCATTGCAAGGAAGTCATCAAGGGTCTTGAGGGTGATATCAGGCAATCGCGTGACGCGGCTATTGTGCCTGAGATGAAGAAGCGGCTTGAGGACGAGACCAAGCGGCTCCCAGAACTCGAGCATGCCCGCGATCAGCATTCGCAGTACTACGAGATCGAGATGGACCGCAAGTCGGCTCACCTGACCCACGATGGCATCGCTCATGCACAGAAACTTGCTGGGGTTGGGTCGTTTTATGTTGACGAAAATATGGACATCCCGCACCTGCTTGAGCAGTCGCTCAGGGCGTATGCGGTGTACCAGCTCGATAAAGATTACATTGTGATGGATGTGCCCGATCGGGCAACGGGCAAGAGTGAACCCAATATTGTAATTGTGGATTCCAATACCGGTCGTCCGATGATCGGTCGGCAGTGGTCAGATGGGCTGCATCAGGCGATCGAGTGTAAGGAGGGGGTGCCGATCAAGGCTGAGACGCAAACTGTCGCTTCGGTGACGGTTCAGAATTTCTTTAAGATGTACAAGCAGCTCTCAGGCATGACAGGGACGGCGGACACCGAAGCGCAAGAGTTCCACGATATTTATCACCTCGATGTGATCTCAATTCCAACCAACAAGCCGATCGCTCGCGGTGATCATGACGACCTCATGTACCTCCGGGCCAAGGACAAGTGGGAAGCGATTGTCGATGAGATCAAGGCGTTCCACGATGCCGGTCGTCCGATCTTGGTGGGTACGACCTCGGTTGAACGGTCGGAGATGATCTCGCAGATGTTGACGCGGAAATACCAGGTCCAGCACTCGGTACTTAACGCGAAGCAGCACGAGCGGGAGGCCAATGTGGTCGAGGATGCGGGGCATCTTGGTGCTGTGATGATCGCGACCAATATGGCTGGGCGTGGTACGGACATCAAACTCGGGAAGCTTGATCGCAACGAGTTTATTGAGCATCTGCTCAAGCGGGGGATCGCTTCGCGCGGACTCTCTGCTGAGATGAGCGACGAGGAACTCCGCGAGAATGTGTACCGCAAAATCGCATCAGTTGAGCTGAAATCAGAGGGGATGAAGAAGCGTGATGCTGAGACGATGGATTTCAGTGAGCTTGAGCTCATGCTGCTGCGTCACTGGGCGGGTCAGAATACCTGGATGAGCGGGAAGGGAATCGAGACGGCGAGTGCTGAGGATCTCCGGACTGAGCTTGATAAGAACGGGCGGTCGATTTTGCACCGGATCCGCTGGTATGAGAATATTGAGGATATGGGCGGGCTGCATGTGATCGGTACCGAGCGGCACGAGTCACGGCGTATTGATAACCAGCTGCGTGGGCGTTCGGGCCGACAGGGCGATAATGGTTCATCGCGGTTCTTTGTTTCGCTTGAAGATGATCTGATGAAGATGTTCGCGGGCGAGACAACCATGAAGCTTCTTTCACGCCTCGGCATGAAAGAAGGGGATGCGATCGAGCATCCATGGTTGTCCAAGAATGTTGAGCGGGCTCAGAAGAAGGTTGAAGAACGCAACTTCCAGGTTCGCAAAAACATCCTTGAGTACGACGAGGTCATGGAGCATCAGCGTCAGCGGTTCTACGGGCTGCGTCAGCGGATTCTTGAAGGACTTCAGGTGAAGGATCTGGTCTTTGAATACATCGAGGATGTGGTTGATGACGCGATCGCTGAGTATTTGGATGATGATTATTCGGCGACCTGTGCTGCGGATTACGCCCGCGAGCAGCTTGATTGCTCGATTCTTCCCGAGCGTCTCAAGGGCAAGGACGCGACTGAGATGGACATCGCGATTCGAAAGCTCGCCAAAGAAGATGTTACAGCAACGATCGTGATTACGCTCGGTGAGTACATGCCGATTGAGGGGTCGGAGGTTTCGATTAACTTTGATTCTGCGGGGCTCCATGGCTGGGCCAAGAGCCGATTCGGTATCGAGCTTGATACCGGTTCGTTGCGTGAAGGTGGGGCATCTGAGCGGCGTGCGGTTCAGGAGATGCTTGAGCTTGCGGCGTTTGCCAAGATTGATGCTGAGCCTCTTGAGAAGATCGAGAGCTTTGCCGATGCGCGTTATGGCGCTGAGCAGCTCGCGGCGTGGTCGAAGGATAAGTTTACGAAAGATCTTGATCCCGATCAGATTCTCAAGGCCCACAATGATGAGGAACTCGAGGTTCGTGATCTGATTATTAACACGGCTCGTGAGCTCTATGAAAAACGCGAAGCGGAGTTCCCGGCGGACTTCATCATGCAACGAACAACGATGATCGCTCGACAGGATCCGGCTGCTGCATTTGAGAATCTGGTCAAATGGGGCAAGGATCGCTTGGGTCTGGAGATGTCTCCGGATCAGATCAAGACGACGCCTCCGGCCAAGACCCGTGCTCGGATCATCGAGGCGACCAAAGAATCGCTCAAGACCGACGACCTTTCGGTTATGGTTGAGAAAGCTCTGGCGACAACCAGTGATGACGAGCTCGATGCGGTACTCGTGAAGCGGTATGGCGAGGGGATCACGGAACGGATGCGATATCTGGATTCGGATGATCGGGAGCCTGCTATTCGGGCGCGTGTCGAAACGCTGTCGCGTCCAGAGTTGATCCAGTTCGAGCAGATGATTTTGATCGAGACGCTTGATACATCTTGGAAGGATCACTTGTACTCAATGGATCAGTTGAAGGACACCATCGGGTTCCGTGCGATTGCTCAGACTGATCCGAAGATTGAGTACAAGCGTGAGGGGCAGCGGATGTTCCAGGGGATGATGCGGGAAATCCGCGAGAAAGTGACGGGCTTTATATTCAAGGCTCGCATCGCTGCTCCCCAGCCTCGTCAGGCTCGGCCGCAGCAGCCTCAGCAGAGACCTCAACAACCTCAGCAACAGCAGGGGGTTGGGGCACAGAGAGGTCAGCAGCCTCGACCGGGACAGGGCGGTGCGCCAATGGGGGGCAATATCATGGGTTCTTCAATCATGGGGCCTGGATTCACTGGGGGTGCGATGTATACGCCAAAGCCGGCATCAGAGCCAAAGGCGTCACCGAGTAAAGATCAGGAATCGGGCGATCAATAGTGTCGAATTGGTCCAGAATCGGGCATTCAACGGCGATGATAAGGGATCCGTGGATTCATTTGGGCGTATATCAACGGGGACAACTGCAGCGCATATCGTGTAGCTACGCATAAACGCGTTTGCCCAGCCCATTGCACTCTCGCTCGCACCGGAGCTCATCATGACTGATACCAATCGAACCATGCCGATCATTTTTGCTAGAGCGTTTACGCTTATTGAGATCGTAATGGTTGTCGCGATCATCGCGTTGCTCGCGGCCATCACCATCGGAGTGGGGGCGTCGATGGCTGATTCAGGTCGGAAGCGTGCGACTGAGGGTGTGCTACAGGTCCTTGATCAAACGCTCGCGGATTACATCGCAAATAGCGGGTCGAATCCTCCATCGATTGTTGCTGTCACCTTGGAAGAAGATTTTGGGGGCAATGCTCGCGGGGACATCGTGTATTACCCAGCGGTTGATGGTGTGATTGATGTTGAAATTCCGAGTGATGATCCCGGTGCTCCGGTGAGGCATTACCGGATCAACTCCATCGGGTTGTACTTGGAGTCGATCGGTCAGTCATCGGATGTTGAGTCGCTGTTAAGTAGCATTGATGGTTCGATGATAAGCTATCACGATTTGGATGACGATCTTGATTTTCAGCCTCGTTTGCTTACGGTCTTCGATGCATGGGGGAATCCGATCCGATATGTTCATCCTAAGTTTGATGGAATCATTGAGGATTCAACGGGGCCAGCAGATCGCCGAGAACTTGGTGAGGCTGGTGACGCACTCGATATATTGGATACGAGTAGTTCCGGTCCTGGATACTTCACGGCTGAGTCTCTGCCTACAGATTTATCCTTTGTTCCCTTTGATGGGATTGAAATTCGTCGGAACAAGATCCTGCAGATAGACCAAGAGGAAGCTCGTCAGAACGGCGGATTGGATTATCCTGTTGAGACAGATTCCGATGGCGGGAAGTGTCCTTCGCAGCGGCCTTACTTCTATTCGGCGGGGCCTGATGGTGATCCGGCGACGATCGAAGATAATGTGTATACCACGAAACCAGAGTTTGTGAGCCCATTTTAACGGGGCCAGGCTGGTTGACACTTAAAAGAGTAGTCAGATTGAGAGTGCCACGCTGGTGTTGAAGTCGCGGGTGGTGTTTAGTGCCCGCAGGCCTTTCGGGGTGTAGCGCGTCTCGTTCGGTACAGAAAGGTTGGAGGTTCGAGTCCTCTCCCCCTGATTTTTTGAGTTAAACGGCTTTGGAAATATCTGAGACCGTCTGTGCTCTGTGGGGGTCAGAGCGCACCCTCGTCGCGTTGGCTGGTTTTTGATCATCTGATTAGTTTCTGGATTCTGGTCGAGCGAAGGATTTCGTACTTCAGAGCACGCTCGCCATCGTACATGATTTCGCCATGTTTGGTCAGTCCACATTTTTCGAGGACGCGGATCGACGCTTCGTTTTCTGTGAGCACCAATCCCATGATGCGGTTAAGATTGAGAACATCGAAACCGAACGCGATGCACGCAGTACATGTTTCTGTTGCAATCCCTTGCCCCCAATACTCGGGCAGGAACCGGAACCCCACATCAACCTCGTTTAGATCCGGCAAGTATTTAAGGCCACAGAATCCGATGATGGCACGGGTATCTTTCAGAACACATGCCCACCGTCCGTAGCCTACCGTTTCGAAATCCGGGTAGTCAGCGATTGCTTGCCGGGCGTCTTCCAGTGAGTTTAATGGTGGCTCGCCGGTAAAGCGCATGACCTCAGGATGGCTATTGAGGCGATAGAACGCCTCGCAGTCATTTAGCATGAACGCGCGGTGCTCGATTCTTTCAGTCTCTGGTCCGGATCGATATATATTCATTCCCGATTATTACCACTCGCACCGATTGACGGGAGTTAGAGTTAAATTTCACGGCGAGTTCAAATTTTTCGTTTCCGACTTCTGAAGGCTGATTTAGGCCATAAAATTCATCTGGTGCCCTGTCACCCCGATTGTCCATATTGTGCCGTGGGTTACTCGTCAGTTGTGGGAGTTTGAGAAGTTAGATGGGTGCCGCATCGTTTGCAATGGAGGGCGTCTTGGTCGTGTTCATTGGAGTTGCATGATGGGCATGTGCGGAATACTGGTGTCGGATTTGTGGTGCCTGTTTCTGTCGATCCGCTTCCGGTGATCTCTGCGGTGAGGATCCCGGTTGGGATGATGATGAGTGAATAACCGACGAGGACCAGGATCATGGTTGTTATTTTGCCGTAGACCGTGGTGGGGACGATGTCTCCGTATCCGACGGTGGTCATGGTGATGATGGCCCAGTACATCGCGCTGGGCATCGAATCGAAGGACTCATTGCCGCCGGCCCCGGCGGTTCCTTCGACGACATGCATAAAGGCGCTGGCGATGAGGACCACGATGAGCACGGTGGCCATGAAGACCACGATCTTGTGTCTGCTTATATAGAGGGCGTCTCTGAGGGCTGTGGCTTCCGACAGGTAGCGAGCGAGCTTGAAGACGCGGAAGATCCGCAGCAGCCTGAGGGTTCGGACGACGAGGAGGCGTTCTCCCCCAGGAACGATGAGTCCGATGAATGCGGGCAGAATGGAGAGCAGATCAATAATGCCGAAGAATGAGCGTGCGTACCGCGCGGGACGGCGGACGATGATCAAACGCAGGATATATTCGGCGGAGAAGAATGCGGTGAATATCCATTCGAGCGTGAGGAAGATTGTGCTGTAGGGCTTGTTGGCGGCGGAGGGGAGTGTGCTGAGGATGACCACGGCGACTGATAAGAAAATGGCGATGATGAGGGCGACATCGAAGTTCTTCCCGGCCTTCGTGTCGGCTTCAAAGATGATCACATAGAGGCGGTCGCGCCAGGGGGCGACTTGTGGCGGTTGATCTGTTGACGGCATCCGGGGCTCCTGCAGGGCAAAGCACACGCAATTGCGTGTACATATCTGTATATCGGGTGGGTCGTGCCTCGGTACTTGATTTACAGGGCTTGTTTGTTAGCCGATCGGCTCAAACTCCGCGGTGAAGTGGCGGAGGGCTGCGGGTTCTTTGACGATACGGTAGCCGGGGAGTGAAGCGGCGTTTGCTTTGACTTCGAGGATGATCTCGATGACATAGTCGATGTGGGACTGGGTGTAGGTCCGCCGAGGGATGGCTAATCTTACGAGCTCCATATGGGCGTGCTCACCCATCATGACCGAGCCGATCTCGCAGCTTCGGATTCCCCCGGCTTCGTAGAGCGCGACGGCGAGGGTTTGTCCAGGGAACTCGTGGCTTGGGATGTGGGGGCAGAAATGGGCAGCGTCGATGTAGATCGCGTGTCCGCCGGCGGGGCGGACGATCTGGATGCCGGCTTCGAGAAGTTTTTCACCGAGGTATTCGGTCGAGCGGATTCGGTAGCGGAGGTAGTCCTCGCGGAGGACTTCGTGGAATCCCACGGCCATGGCTTCAAGGTCACGCCCTGCGAGTCCGCCGTAGGTCATGAAGCCTTCTGTCAGGATCAATAGATTGCTTGCGGTGTTGGCGAGTTCTTTGTCGCGAAAGAGGAGGACGCCACCGATGTTGACCATGCCGTCTTTTTTGGCACTGATTGTCGAGCCGTCGCAGAGGTCGAACTGCTCGCGGGCGATGTCGGCGACAGGGCGGTCCTGCTGTCCAGGTTCGCGTTGCTTGATGAACCACGCGTTCTCGGCGAAGCGGCAGGCGTCGAGGATGAAGGGCTTGTTGTACTTGTCGCAGATGGCGCGGACGGCCTTCATGTTTTCGAGGGAGACGGGCTGGCCTCCGATGGAGTTGCAGGTGATGGTAACCATAACGAAGGGGACATCGTCGGCGCGTTCACTCAAGAGTTTTTCGAGGGCATCAAGATCCATGTTGCCCTTGAATGGGGCGTCGGTGTTGGGGTCTTGGCCTTCGGGGGTGAGGAGGTCGATGGTTTCGCATCCGGAGTGTTCGATATTGGCGCGGGTGGTGTCGAAGTGTGCGTTGTTGGGGACGATTTTGCCTTTGCCGGCTTCGCCGTGACCGATCATAACTTCGACGAGGAGGCGTTCGCTGGCGCGGCCTTGATGGGTGGGGAGGATGTTTTGGATTCCTGTGATTTCCTCGATGACATCGCGGAATCGGAACCAACTTGGGGCGCCGGCGTAGGACTCGTCGCCACGCATGATCCCGGCCCATTGCTCGCTGCTCATGGCGCCGGTGCCTGAGTCTGTGAGGAGGTCGATCATGACATCATCGGAGGGGATGGCGAAGAGGTTGTAGTGGGCTTCTTTGAGTGCGTTGAGGCGTTCCTCATGGGTGGTCATGCGGATGGGTTCAACGGATTTGATGCGGAAGGGTTCGATGATTGTTTTCATGATCGAGTGTAGGTTCAGGGGTTGAATTATGCGGGGTTTTGATAAGAAAACAGCCCGGTCTGAACCGGGCTGTGATGGGGGGTTGGCGGTAACTGGGGTCAGTCCCAGGTATTAATGGGCTGCTCGTCGGCGCTGGTTTCCTCGCCATCGGCCCCTCGGACTTCGCCTGGGGCGAAGTGGTCTTGACGCCATGATTCTGGGTAGTCCGGGTCATCCATGTCCATGCACGCCTTGGTTGGGAACATGGGGCGGAAGGTGTCGCACATGACGGCCATTTCGTCGGTCCATTTTTTGCCTAGGGACGCTTCGACTGTTCCTGGATGTGGGCCGTGAGCGAGGCCTTGGGGGTGAAGCGAGATCGAACCGGCGGAGATCCCTCGGCGGGCTTTGTAGTTGCCTTGGACATAGTACATGATTTCGTCGGAGTCGATGTTTGAGTGGTTGTAGGGAACCGGGATCGCTTCGGGATGGAAGTCGAGGGCCCTTGGGCAGAAGGAGCAGATCACGAAGTTATGTCCTTCGAAGGTCTGGTGGATTGGCGGCGGCATGTGGAGTTGGCCGGTGATGGGCGCGAAGTCGTGGATGTTGAAGCAGTAGGGGTAGTAGCAGCCGTCCCATCCGACCACTTCGAGTGGGTGGTATGGGTAGATGTAGGAGTGGATAGTGTCGCGTGCTTTGATGCGGACTTCAAACTCGCCCTTCTCATCGTGGGCAAGCGGGTGGTCGGCGTCCTCGAAGGGGACGCGGATATCGCGTTCGCAGTATGGGGCGTGCTCGAGGAACTGGGCTGTTTTCTTTGAGATATAGCCGGGTGGGGGGGCGATGTGGCTTGCATTGCATGTTTCAAAGCCAACGAACTTGGCCAGAGGCATCTGGGCTTTGGTGAAGCCACCGAAGTCTTCGTTGTCCGAGCCATCGTCTGCGCGTTCGTTGAAGACGATTTTGTAGATGACGCCCTTCGGTAGAACTATGTAGTCCTTGGCGGCGAACTTGAGGGTACCGAACATGGTGTAGACGGTGCCAGATCCGAAGTGCATGAAGAGGCACTCGTCACCTTGACCATTCTTGTAGTGGTAATCCATTTGTGTTTCAGGTTGACAGATGGACATTTCTACATCGGCGTTTCCGTAGAGGACAACTCGGCCTGTGACGGTGTCGCCGTTTGTTTTCGCGCTTTGTGTTTTGACATGCTGCATCCTGAGCGTGTCGGTTTCGACATACTCAGGCTTGGTGGAATAGAGCTTTTTCCATCCGATGACTTGGGTCGGCGGGTGGATGTGGTACATCGTTGTGGTTGCACCGACAAACCCTTCTGTGCCGAAGACTTCTTCGGAATAGAGGGCGCCGTCTGGGCGGCGGAACTGGATGTGGCGTTTATTGGGAAGCTTGCCCATCGACATGTAGTATGGCATCGAAACTCGACCTCATTCTTCCCGTCCTGGGTTGCCCCGGCGGGAGGTGTCATTGATCTCTGGATGGTTATCGGGACGACTTGTGTCGTCTCCAATGGACTGGTCGTTGGATTATATCAGTCGAGATGGCGGTTTTAGAGGGAGAGTCAGGTGGCGGGAACATTACCCAAACAATGGGGCACTATTGAGAGAATTGTGGAGATCGGGCATCTTTGGGTCCGAATATGGATGTACGCGCCTGCAAGTGTGTTTGGGCGTATAATCTAACTCGACGCTGCCGAGCATGGATCCGGACTCACGGGGATCGCCGATGCATGTTCAAGAGGGCCGATGACTTTGTTCAACAATGCTTTTGAAAATCAGTCTTCTCCTGAGTCTACTCAGACCATCCGATTCGGGCCGTATGTATCAGTGCGCCCACTGGCCGGGGTTCATCGGTGTGATCGATTGATCATGCTTCATGAGCGTGACCGAACGAATCATCTTCTGTACCGATTTGACCATATTACTGACACGGTTGCTCGTCGTCGGGTCTATGACCGGTTTATCAAAACAGCTCACCTGGATCACGCTCATATTCTGACAGTCCAGAGTGTTGGGTACGACGATACTGGTCGGCTGTGTGTGATTACTGATTATCCTGGGAACCAAGAGGGCCTCGTGACGCTCGGCGATTTGCTTGAGGCACGCGGTGGCCGGTTGGAGTTCAACGAGGCTATCCGGCTGATGGGGCAACTTCTCGAATCATGCGTGCATGCTTCTGAGCAGGAGATTTACCACGGACCGTTCACGATGGACGAGTTGCTGGTCGACCGTCACGGGTGCACACTCGTAGAACTCTTTGGGCTTAAGCAGGCGTTGCATAATCAGTACTCGATTTCGGATGCACGCTCTGAACAGACCCGGTCGATTATAGAAATCGGGTATTTGCTGGCGACAGGCATGTCGTATTCTGATGTTGCTGCTTCGAGTGATGCGGTGCGTTCGTCCCGATTTACGAAGCGTAATGAGAAACTTTGGGACGCGTGGTTTGCTCTCGCGCTCGATCCGGTCAATGGATTCGAGACTTCCCAGCAGGCGATCGACACGATGCCAACTGATGCCGAGCAGATCGCTCGGCTCGCAGAGCTCAAGCCGATCGCGGCAGCCAAGCCTTCCCCAAAGGGCAAGCCGGGCGTGGTGTTTGGTCGGTTCCGCCGATCCGGCAGTGTCCGCAAGGACTAATCAGCTTTGATTGCATTTATAAGTTAGCTGGTTGCCGCGTCGTATCGACGCTGAACTTCTGGCCAGTTGATGACATTCATAAATGCACTGAGGTAATCGCCTCGGCGGTTCTGGTAGGTCAGGTAGTAGGCGTGCTCCCAGACATCGACCCCCAGGAGTGGGACCGCCCCGGCGAACATCATGTCCTGCTGGTTTTGCATCTGGGTGATCATGAGACGGTTGGAGATCGGCTCAAAGACGAGCCAGCCCCAGCCGGAGCCTTCGACTGATTTGGCGGCGGCTTTGAACTGCCATTTGAATTTTTCGATTGATCCGAAGTCGTGGACGATTGCTTTGGCGAGTGATCCGGCGGGGTCGCCTCCGCCAACTCCTCCATGGTCCTTGTCGGGGGACATGCCTTCCCAGAAGAGGGAGTGGTTGATGTGCCCGCCGGCGTGGAAGGCGAGCTGGCGTTGCCAATGCTGGAGGGTGCCCGGGTCGCCCTTCTCCCAGCGGATTGCGTGGAGTTGTTTGAGGGCTTTGTTGAGGCCTCTTACATAGCCAGCATGGTGCTTGGTGTGGTGGATCGTCATGGTCATGACATCGATGTGCGGCGAGAGTGCCTTGTGGGCGTAGGGGAGGTCAGGGAGGGTGTATTCGTTGGTGGCTTCGTCGAGCCCGAGGTTGAGGGTTGCCAGTGTTGAGGCGGGGGCGATTGACGCGAGCCCAGCAACGCCGGCGGCGGTTGCGGACATGGTGGTGATGGCTTGGCGGCGGGTGAGATTGGTAATCATGGAATGCTCCTTGTGATGGAAGAGTAAACGCGGGAAATGGGTGACTATTCCGACTTTAGGACTGTCGACCTTCAATAGCCGCGATCAAACAGGTCGCTCCAAGGACGAGTAGTTCGTCGAGGTCTTCGTCGTCTTTGAGGATCGAGAGACCTAGGCGGTAGACGAAGAGATTGAAATGCTGACGGATGAATGCGACGGGTTCGTCGGAGTCGGCTTTGAAAAACTCGTAGCGTTGTGGGAAGAAGGCGGAGAGGTCGCCGCGGCGGAAGAATGCCATGAGGAGGCTCTTCTCTTTGAGTATGCCGATCTCGGCGCCTTCGTCGTCAAAGATGATCCATTCGTCCTTAAGGAATGTGGATTTGAGTCCTTTGCGCCGGAGTGAGCCGATGTGGGTGCCGTCGGGCATGGTGATGTCGTAGGTGGCGCCGAAGTCGATGATCGAACGGGCGGCGAGGGTAAGGAGTGGATCGGACATGGACTCGTCGGTGTAGAGGCGGATGTCCTCTTTGAGTTTGAATGCTTTCTGTTTGCAGTAACCGACCACTGAGCCGTTCTCGTCATAGATGTGGAATGCGGCACCGAAGATCTTGAGGATCTTGCGACGGATGGTGTACTGCTCGCCTGGTTTCGCTTTGATGGGCATAATGGGTTCCAATCAATGGTGGGTGTACAGATAGTGTACTAAAAAAGCCGGGTCGATGTGACCCGGCTTTGAAGAGTTTCTGATGGTAGTCGAGTTATTCGGCTTCGCCAACCTGCCAGCGGGTGAAGGAGCTCAGTGAGCAGCCTGATCCGACGAGGTCTTTGATTTTCTTTGAGCCGTCCATGACGAAGTCTTGCTCGAGGAGCGCGACATCTTCGAAGAACTTTCGCATGCCGCCTTCGACGATTTTCTCGGCGATGGATTCTGGCTTGCCTGATTCGATGGCCTGCTCGATGCGGAACTTCTTTTCTTTCTCAACGAGATCGGATGGGATGTCCTCGGAGCTGAGTCCGAGTGGTCGAGGCATCGCCGCAGCGACATGCATCGCGATTTGCTTGATGGTCTCGTCGGCGAGTTCGCCCTGGGCCTGGATCAGCACGCCGGTCTTGCCGTCGTGGTGGATGTATTGCCCGTAGACGGTGGAGCCGGCATCGCCTGAGAGGCGTTCGACGCGTCCGATGGAGATGTTCTCGCCGGTGGTGATGCGGAGGTTGTCGATGATCGCGTTCATGTCAGCGGTCGGCTCGACGGAGCTTGCAGCGAGTGCGAGCTTGGCGAGCTGGTCGGTTGCTTGGATGAAGTTTTCATTTTTAGCCGTGAAGTCGGTCTCGGCCTTGAGCTCGACGATCGCGGCGTTGTCGCCATCGACAGCGATACCGATGCGGCCTTCGCCTGCGACTCGATCGGTCCGGGTTTCCATTTTGCCCTTGAGCTTGGTGCGGAGAAGGTTCTCTGCTTTTTCAAGATCGCCACCGGCTTCGGTGAGCGCTTTTTTACATTCCATCATTGCGAGCCCGGTCTTGTTGCGAAGGCTCATGACTTCTTTAGCTGAAATTTCCGCCATGTCTAGTACTCCGGCGTAATGCGTTGTGGGTGACGCTGCCCATCGTCTGGGCATGCGTGTGGTGGATTGGTTTGTACCCAACTCCTAAAGGCGCTGGACTGATTTGATTTTTTATCAGGACTCTGCGGAAGCTGGTGCTGCTGGAGCTGCGTCGTTGACGGCGGCTGGTGCGGCGGGGGCTTCGGTTGCCGAGTATTGTGCCCGGCGTGAGCGTTTCTGGGCGCCATCGGAGGAGCCTTCTTCTTTATCCTTGGTGGAAACGACGCGGTTCTGCTTGCCATCGGCGATTGCCTTGCAGAGTTCACGGACGATGACATCGATCGAACGCATTGAGTCGTCGTTGCCAGGGATAGCGATGTCGGCCATATCTGGATCGCCATCGGTATCGATGAGGCAGATGGTTGGAATTCCGAGTTTGCGTGCTTCGCGGAGAGCGGTGGTCTCGCGTTTGACATCGATCGCGACGATGACGCCAGGGAGCTTGCTCATTTTGCGAACGCCGCCGAGGTTGCGTGCGATCTTCTTCATCTCGCGGCGGAGCTGTGATTCCATCTTCTTGGAGTAGCTCTCGAAGTTGTCTGCTTCTTGGATCGCTTCGAGTTCTTCGAGGCGGGAGAGGCGGCTGCGGATGGTGCGGAAGTTGGTGAGGGTGCCGCCGAGCCAGCGTTCGGTGACGTAGTGCATTTCAACATCAGCGACACGTTGGACAATGACTTCCTTTGCCTGACGCTTGGTGCCCACGAAGCAGACATCTTTGCCGCCGGCGACAACATTCTGAATGAGCTTGCGTGCAAGGAGGAGGCCTTTGACGGTTTCCTTGATGTCGATGATGTGGATGCCGTTGCGTTTGCCGTAGATGAATGGGCCCATTTTGGGGTTCCATCCTGAGGAGCGTTGTCCAAAGTGGATGCCCGATTCGATGAGGTCTTGTACGAGTGTGTTTGCCATGTGATTGTTCCGTTCCTTTATCAGCGACACCGGCGGCGATCGGACCGCGAAAGGGCGCTTCAGTGACAGATATGGACCCGCGGGTGCGGATCGATGTTTTTGTACTAATCAAACTGCCCGGCACCGATCATGCCGGGTCTGAAGTATAGATAGCTGTTTGGGTTGGGCAACATAAATAGAGGGTGAAAGTGAGAGAATCGTAACCCTAACAGAAGCATGTTATTCAGGTTTGGGTTAATTTACCCCCGCTTTGAGTAGTTCTCGGAGTTTGGGCTCAGGCGGTGAGGTTCTTGGACGATGAGATGGTCGGATGTACTCGATGTATGAAGCATCGCTGCGGAGGTTACCTGAGCATGAGTGGGTTAATAATCAGAAGAAATGAGCGTCACGAGATTTCGCTTCCTGCCAAGGTGCGGATCGCTTTTTCTCACTCCAAACTCGTCAAGTTTAACAAGACAGCTGGCTGTAAAGACGGCTGGCTCGACGTACATCTTATCGATTTTTCAGTTGCAGGAATTGGATTTATCACTGACACATTCTTCCCTAGAGGGGCGATGATTGAGATCAAAGTAGCAGACTTTGATGGCACTGATACCGATTCTGAGAATGGGGTATTGATCCAGTGTGAGATGCGGGTGATGCGGGTGCAGATGACAGATCGTCGCCCGGCGTACCTGATCGGTGGGGCGTTTAGCAATATTGATGACGAACTTGAAGAGCACATTGAAAGCCTAATGCTGAGATTAGAAGGGGAGGGTGATCACAATGCTTGAGGCTAGTGAGTTTATAATTCAGTCGCTTATTGAAGAGGGGAAGCTCGCTGCACGGGATGTCGAAAAAATTCGCCAGTGTGCTCAAGAACACTTGATAGGGGTTGATGAGGCGGCTCTCAAACTTGGTCTACTCAAGGCACGAGACATTGCTCTTGCCAAGGCCATTGTCTGTGAATATCCGTTTGTAGATCTTGAAATGTATGATGTTGACATTACGAACTCCAGGCTCATGCCAAAGAGTATGGCCGAGCGGATCCATGCGTTTCCGCTGTTCGTAACCGGTGAGATCGCAACAGTAGCAATGCATGAGCCTCTGGACTTGCAGTCGCTTGATGAGCTTCGCCAAGCAATCCGATTGCAGATTGACCCGGTGGTTGTGGATCGTCATAAGCTCAGTTCTCTTATCACTCGTGCATACTCGCTTGATACAGGAGTAGAAATTGAGAGTAATGATGCTGAAGATCTGATTGTTTCGATTGATCAGGAGCCAATTGTTGCCGCTGTGAATCAGATTCTGTATTCTGCGGCAGAGATGAACGCGTCGGATATCCATGTGAATCCGGATGATAAGGTGCTGCATCTCCGGTATCGCGTAGATGGGATTCTGACAACATTTCGTGGTCCAACCATTTCTTTGCATGAAGGGATAATCCAGCGGCTGAAGGTTATGGCTCAACTGGATGTTGCTCAGACGCGCAGGCCTCAGGATGGCAAGTTCAGATTTGCGTTCAATGGTCAGCCCGTTGATGTTCGTTTGAGCTTAATTCCGACCATCCATGGCGAGAACGCTGTGTTGCGGCTGTTGAGTAGTGCCGCAAAGATCGGGAAAATTTCAAGTTTGGGGATGCCATCAGAAATCGTGGAGTCGTTTGAGAAGATGATTTCCAAGCCACACGGCATGGTGTTGGTCACCGGGCCGACTGGTTCGGGTAAGACAACAACGCTCTATACAGCTCTCAATCAGATCAACTCGCCAGAGCGGAACATCATGACAATCGAAGACCCGGTTGAAATCCGGCTTCCGATGATTCGCCAGGTCCAAGCAAACAACTCCATCGGGCTTGATTTTGCGACGGCACTGCGATCGATGCTTCGTCAAGATCCCGATGTGATTCTTGTGGGTGAAATTCGAGACAGTGAAACCGCTAAGATCGCAACTCAGGCTGCGCTTACGGGTCACCTCGTGTTTTCGACCCTGCACACCAACGATGCGGTGGGGGCGGTACCGAGGCTTCGTGACTTTGGTGTTCCGGCGTTCGCGATTAATAACGCATTGCTTGGTGTATTGGCTCAGAGGCTTGTACGCAGGATTTGCGGGGACTGTGCTGTAGAAGATTCGCCGACTGATCGGGTATTGCAATCCTTGGGAGTCGATCCATCTGCGGGCGATACCTTTATGGTCGGTAGTGGATGCAGTAAATGTATGAATACCGGTTACAAAGGTCGCGTCGGGATATACGAACTCTTTACAGCGAGCGCAGAAGTTCGTGATCTCATTGAGACGAACGGATCGTTCAAGAATCTTGTAGATGCGGCTCATCGTTCGGGTATGCGGACGATGCTCCACTGCGGGGTTGAGAATGCCAAGTTGGGGGTGACGACAATCGAGGAAGTCAATAAACTCCACGCCACTGTAGATGAAGCTGTTTTGGAAGATCCGGCACAGTTTAAGATGAGCGCCTAACCAGGATGGATTGTCAATGGCTGTAAAGCGATATAACTACAAAGCACTTGATCCGTCCGGAAAATCCGTTCGTTCATCGATGAATGAAAAGGATGAAGATGCTGTCTTCGCACGGCTTAGTGAGCAAGGGTTGATTGTCTTGGAGGTTCAGGAGGGCGCTTCGAGAGAGGGGTTTTCATTCAACCGTGATCGTGTATCTCAGCTCGATATCGCATTGTTGACTCGAGAAATGAATGCGTTGCTTGAGGCCAACATCCCATTGTCTAGAGGTTTACTCTCAATTGGTGAGCATGAAAAAAATCATGCGCTTCGGGACATGGTGATTGATATTGCATCGATGATTGAGGCGGGAGAAAAAATTACTGTTGCATTCTCAAAGTACAAGGATGTATTTGGAGAGGTTTACATTCAGACACTCCGGTCCGCGGAAAAATCAGGAAAGATGGCCTCTGTCACGGCGCATCTGGCTGATATCCTTGAGCGGAACAATGAGCTTCGGCAGATGGTTCGGAGAGCGATGTCGTATCCACTCATCGTTATCAGCTTTGTTTCGCTGGCACTGGGCGTAATCGTAATCTTTGTGGTACCACGGTTTGCGGTTATCTTTGAGAGCAACGGGGTTGATCTGCCTTTGACTACCTTGATTGTGAAGACAGTTGGCGCATCAATTATGACCTATTGGTGGGCGTATCTTGGGGCCGCGGTCATGGCGGTGATTGGTTTATATAAGGGATGGAAAAGCACGGCAGGCCGGTATCGGATGGAGCTTGTTCTTCATCGGACACCTTACATTAGCAAGGTGCTTACTGCGGTCACAACGGCGCGGTTTTCGAGCGTCCTTAGTATTGGTTTGGAATCAGGAATCGAAGTCATTGAGGCGATCGAGATCGCTGGGATGTCCACGGGGCGGCCAGTGTTTCAGAGAGAATGCAATAATATGTGCATCGAAATGCGTAATGGTGGCTCGCTCGAAGATGTGATCAATAACTCAAAATCGTTACCGAACTTCGCGAGACGATTGATTGGATCTGGTAAGGACTCGCAAGAGCTTGGTAAAGCAGGGCGAATTATTGCTCGGCATTATGATCGGATGGCCGAACACCTGACCAAGAATATTAACACCATTATTGAGCCCATGATAACGATCGCAATGGCAGGAATCGTTCTCCTGATTGCATTGTCTGTATTTCTGCCTATGTGGCAGATGATAAGTATAAACAAATAGGGGGCCATGCTGTGGCACAAAGAGCATTTACACTGATTGAACTTCTTGTTGTGATTGTCATGTTGGGGATTTTGGCTGCAATCGCGGTGCCCAAGTTTAGCGGGGCGACCGATGATGCACGCTCAGCGGCAACACAGAGTACGCTCGCAGGTGTCCGTACCGCCGTAGCAACATTCAGAATGAACGCGGTGATTAATGGGAACGATCCTTTCCCAACACTCGCGGAACTGACCGGCAATACTGTTGTGAAGTTTGATATTCCTGCAAATCCATACTCGGGGGTGAGCGGGGTTCAGGCAGTAAGCCTTGGGCAAGCAAACAACAGAGCTGTGGTGTCACAGGGGGCATCGGGATGGAACTATTACTTTGATAATAATGCGACACCACCGGTCGCCATTTTCTATTCAAACTGTTCTGATTCATCTTCTGTAGATGACGGAAGCGGCACCATGCTTGGAGCAAACGAACTGTGAGAATTGGTCAGTACCCATTTGTTAATGGTGTGGGTCCACGAATTAGTCGTGGGGAGTATGGCTACACACTATTAGAGTTGCTCCTGATCATTGTGATCATGGGTGTTCTTGCGACCTCGGCAATTCCGGTTATTAATCAGAGTGTGCAGGCGCGCCAGGGCGCTTCGCGCGATGAGGTTGTCCGCTTGTTTGAGTTTGCTAGGGGTCGAGCAATGGCCAGTGGGGTTCCGGCTGGGGTCTTGGTCGACACGAATGAAAACACGCTCACGCTTGTCACACTGAGCCAGGGGGGGGACGTCGTAGATATTGTGGATCCGATAGACGGGGGTGTGAAATTTTCTAATCTGGATAATGAGTATGCGGGAGTAGCGATCAACTCGTTTGTTAATGGTGATGGAAGCAGCGGGGATGGTGCGGTATGGTTTGATTTTCGATCAGAGCCGCATACAAGAGATGGAATTTCCGGCGACTTTGATTCTGTTTTTATCCAGAATGCGACGGTAACACTGAGTACCGGGACGCTCATAGTTATTCATTCGTATTCAGGATTGGTTGAGGAACGCCAATGAAGAATGGATCACACATGAGCGGTATTCGGTGTGGTAGGCGAGGGTTTACGCTTATCGAGGTGGTCACCATGGTTATGGTGCTGGCAATAGCCGTTCCGCCAACACTTGAAATATTGATGAGTAACTCCGCGTCGCGTGCTAATGTGATCAACACGGCACGAGCAACCATGCTTGCAAGCAATGTCCTTGAAGGGGTCCTGGCCGATGTATCGTCCTCAGATGCTTCTCTAGGGTTTGATGCGTTGGCTGATGTGAACACCTATTTGAATACCCCGACCAGCGGTTTTTATAACCGAATGACTCCGGGGACACAATCCTACACCTCTCTCGGGATGAGCTACACAGTGTCTATTAGTAGGCTTGTTTCCGCCAATGGGATTGAATCACTTGATATAGATGAGAACGTCTTTCGCACGGTAACGGTTCAGGTTTCGTATCCATCTGCTGATGGGGCGGCGTACACACTTCCGGTGTCGCTGATGGTGTCAACGATATGAAACCATTGAAATACCCAAACAGCTTCGCGATCTACGGGGGTTTCTCATTACTTGAGATGATCGTTTCCATGACCGTGATGTCAATTATCGCAGCGGTTGTGATGCCGATTATCGTCACATCAACCGATGCCTATGCGGTTTCTCGAGATACCAGGGCTGATACCGACCGGGTTCTGTATGCTCTGGAGCGTTCGGCGCGGTTTGTGCGTGAGACCCCCTTTGCAGCGGATGCTTCCGGGCTGGCGGTTGGGAGTGCTACCACAACTCAGTATTTACTCGCTGATGGGAGCGGGATCCGATTGAATGGGTCGGAACTCGAGTTACTCAAGCCGGGCGGTGTTTCTTCGGTGCTTTGTGTTGATGTCGATCGGATTCAAATTGCTTACTTTGATTCATCTGGGAATGCGATGGCGATCGTGCTACCGGCCCAGATTCATCGAGTAAGTCTGCAGATTCAGAGCGGACCTGTGGCATTGGAGATGTACGCAATACCTCGGTCATGGATCGGTCGGGGGGGTGGATAATGCAATCAGCATGTAGAAGTCGTCGCGGATCTGTTCTGGCGGTATTGGTGGTGGTGCTTGCATTGCTTGGATTGGTGGTGGCCGGCTCTGTTCGGCCTTTGCGTGATGAGGCGTCATTGACGGCTATGAGAGTCGAAACAGTTCGGGCGTTCTACGCGGCTGAGTCCGGTGGCATAATAACTATACAGGCGTATCTTGGAGAAACCGCACTGCCTGTTGAGGGGACTCAGCTCTTACTAAATGAACAAGTAATTGTGTTCACGCAAGTCCCCGCATTGGGTGGAACCGTGGTAATTCATGGGCTCAGTGGTGATGCGTCCCGCCGGATTGAGCTGGAGCTTGAGTGATTGGCAATAGGGGCATCCGATAACACGCCCCCTAGTTTCGGTAGTGTGCGGGATCACGCGAAAGTATGGCGGTTAACCCGTCGATAACACCAGTTGAAGAGATTTCAATATCGATGGAGATACGAAGAATGTTCACCTCTAAGGACAAACTGGCCATAGTGCTTACTTCAGAGTATCTGTCGATGGCGTCTGTGCGCTCAGGAAAGATAGTTCACTCAGAGCGCGTTGATCTTGATCCGACAAAATGGGCTGAGACATGGAACGGTGGGCTCCATCAGTTGGACCAGCCGCTCCGGCAGTTGATCGCTCGGTTCGGTGGGTTCAAGAAAACTATGCACGCAGAACTGTTCTATACCAGCCCGGGTTCGGTATGCCGGGCCGGTATTACCGATATTGATGAGGCGACATCGATCGCAAAGATGGAAAGCGGATTGAAGCAGTCTGTGGGCATTGTAAATCCTGTAGACGCAGTTTGCTTAAACTCGGACGGCCAATCCACCTTAACTATCGGGATAGCAGATGACGAATCGAACTTGCAAAAACTCTTCGCCTGGATGAATCGATCCAAAATCATTGCTGATCGAATGATTCCGAGCAAAGCCTTTGATGTACAGCAGGCAATGTCGGCGGCCTCCAAGGCCGGTGAGGGGGCGGCGGTTTTATATATCTCGGGTCGATCAAGTGTGATCGGGTACTTTGAGGAGGGGACACCGAGGATTGTTCGGCTGATTGAAATTGGTTACGACAAACTGTCGGAAGCATACAGTAGATTCATTCTGAACCAGAGTGAACAGGAAACATCAGAAGCACTAAATGGCGACGAAGTTGGACTTAGTGATCAAATGAGTCCTGAATTTGATCAAGAATCTCAGGGTACTGCACTCAACGGCGAACACCTCTTGTTTACTCATGGTGTTCCTGTTAATCCGGTAGGGGCATCTTGCGAGTTTGCAAGTATTATGCCTGCGATGTCTCCGGTATTGCAGCGGATCAATATTGAAATAAAGCAGACATTCAGGTTTGCCAGTTCTGTTGATGCCTTGCCTTCGAGATTAGTGATTTGTGGCCCTGGCGCTGCGGTTCCCAAGATCGGAGTCGCATTGGCTCAGAGCTTGGATCTGCATGTAGAAGTGATTTCTGATGCGAATGGTTACAATCCCACAGAAGTCTTTGGAGAAGGTACAAGTTCGCTTGCAGCTGCTTGTGGGCAGATCCAGAATCTTGAACTCCTCCCCTGCGCTGCCAAGGAACTTCTGAAGCGATCACAACTCAATAGGTCTCTGAAGATTGGTGCAGCCGCGGTCATCACAATGATTGGGGGGCAGTACTATCACACTACTCAGCAATCAACGAAGATCAAAGAAACCATATCACAGCAATCGGATGTAATAGATCGGATAGAGCTCGATCGGAAGCGTAGAGAATCTATCCGTGTGATGGCGGGATCTATCGGGACAGCCGCGGTTTTGATTGAAGACACTATGGGTCGGCGTGCCGGGTGGATTGAGTTCTTGAGCTCGATGCCAGACGGTGACCATGAGTTGATTCAAGTTTCAGGATTACAGGGCAGAATGAACTCCCAGTATCCGACGATTAGCCTGTCAGGTCTTGCAGTTGGGGAATCCGCAGAAGTTGATGCGAGTCAGGTTCTTTCGCGGTACATTAAGGCTCTCAGAGCGATACCCGAAGTTAATCGGATCGAGATTGGGAGTACGTCACGATCAAAGGTCGACGGTGCTTCTTGGGGGCTGAGTTTTAATCTCTCAATTGAAATCGTATCTGAGGACGGAAAGTTCAGTGAACTGATGACACTCTGTAGTGCTGGGCACGAGGATACACCATGAATCCAGAAACACGAAAGCAGGCTGTGGTAAAGGCGATATTGGTTTCAGGAATAGCCTGCATTGGTTGGCTTCTCCTTGTGAAACCAGCGATCATTGAAATCAATGATTTGAATCAAACCGTGAGTGCTCACCAAGAACTAATAGTTGAGTATGAACAGCGTATTGGGACTTACGACTCTCAAGAAGCTATTGATATTCAAGAGCAACTGCAGAAGCTGCTGGGCATAATGGCCAGCAGCTCAGCTGCTGGTGATTCGGGGACAACGCTCCATAACTCGATCAATGAGGCCGCGGGTAAAAATGGTGTTTCTGTTTCAAGAATCGAGTTGGTGAACACCAATCAACTTAGCCAGAAAATTGAAGGGACAAAAGACTCTGTTGAAGGAGTGCTGAATGTTGTCCGGGTTGAGATCGAGGGAGAGTATGGTTCCGTGGTCTCATTTATGCATGATGTGGTTTCAGATCATGAACAGGTGGGGTTTATGAGCTTTCGGTTTATTGCTATAGGTGAAGAGAGTGTGCGGGTGAATGCTGAGATCAACTCGGTCGTACTGACTTCGATCCCGTCAGAATCCTTAGCGGTGGAGGAATAACCTATGAATGAACGATCACTTATTCAAGGATTTTGTGCCATTGCTGTGGTGGGCCCTATGGCTGCGGTTGGTGTCTTTCAGTTCGTCATGAATGAGCCAGCAAACGCCCACGCGAACCCACTCAAGGCTGAGTTTCTGTCTCTTCCCGTCATCCCGAGCTGGTCCGCCAATTCAGAGCCAGCCGAGCTCGTTACAAAAACGATGTCCTCGCCGTTTTGGTTTGAGGAGATTGAAATGTCACTTCCTGTAATGCCCACTGTTGTGAGGCCCGTGGAACCAAATGTGATACCGGATCCTGTATTTAGGCTTTCAAGCGTTCTTCCTTCTGCATCGAAGTCGTTCGCGGTTATCAATGGCAAAACACACGGCGTCGGGGATGAGGTCGAGCCTGGTTGGGTACTCTTCAAAATCGCGGGCCAAGAGCGCTTTGTTATAATAAAGCACACCTCTGGCCGACGGATTCGCGTTCAGATGACACGCTGATTTGTTTTTTGAGAGTTACTCGCGCCTGTCATACTTGAAGATTTTGAGTGATCGGACTACTCTTTGCTTTCCGGGCGTATAGCTCAGTTGGCTAGAGCGCTGCCGTCACATGGCAGAAGTCGTTGGTTCGAGTCCAATTACGCCCACTTCCATAAACGCTGCAATCTTCAAAGTTTGCGGCGTTTTCTGATTTTGATAGACAGAGTTGTCTGACCCGCTCATTCAAGCAATCTGATCTGTGAGGTAATGAGTAGAAGTCGGCTACGGGGACGATCATCCGCTGATAATGGGTATACATATCCAATAAAATTGACTGCCCTTATTTTATCACTCAACCCCTGATTACAACTCCATTTGAACGAGCAGTTTAGATTCACGAGTGCATTGGCACGTCGGATCGTGTACAATGAGTTTTCCATTTGGCAGCCAAATCGAGCTTGTGGGCTTAGATCACGGGTGTATGTGTCGCCCAGTGAATTGGTGTTGAATCTGACATGTATTTAGGTTTTCGCCATGGGCTTCAGTGACAACATACATTTTGGCGAACGGGCCAGTTCGGTTTCGATATTCGGGTTGCTCCGCGTTCATTCGGGTAGGCTTTTCGTTGTTATTTTGCTGTTGGTATTTCTAGCGCTTACCGATCTTGCGCCACCATTTGCGATCAAGTTGTTGATTGATGATGTATTCTCAGATTCTGCTCTTTCCGAATCATTCGGCGGGCAATGGAATCTGCTCGGCACTATTTTGGCGGGGCTCTTTGCGAGCTATATTATCCGCAATAGTCTGTTTTATTCAAGCAGAATGATCGCGCTGCGGACCAGTGAGGATGTATGTTTCTCGCTCCGTAAACAGCTCTTCGATCATCTTCAACAGCTGAGCTTTCGGTTCTATCGCTCGAATCAACCCGGCCGGGTTGGTGCTCGAGTCATGGATGATACCTACAAGATACAAACCTTTATCCAAGACAAGTTCCCGGTTTTGATCCTCAATCTGCTTAAGTTTCAGATCCTGATTGTGGTAGTTAGCGTGATGAATATCCGGCTCGCGCTCGCCGCGATTATCATCCTCCCGTTGCAGTTTGTGACCTATCGAATTTTTCGCACACCAATTAAGATGAGCCATTCCGAAGCCCAAGAAAACCTTTCGCTCGCCTATGGGGGGGTAGTCGAGAAGTTTCTTGGAATGGAGGTCGTGAAAGGATTCTCGGCAGAAGTCCGCGAGAGCGCAACCTTTCGCCAAGCGATTGACGAGAGCCGAAAGAGCCAGATTAAATCGCAGCGATACCACTTTACTCAGAAAGTCACGGCCGATTTGCTCGTTGGTCTGGGCACCATTCTGTTGCTTGCATACGGGGCGTATGAGGTTATTCATGGACACATGAAGGGTGGGGAGTTCATGATGTTCTTTGGCTATGTCATGATGCTCTACCCCTCGGTACTCGAGATCATTAGCGGTGTTGGGCATTCTTCGAAGGCGGCCGCGAGCATCAGTCGGGTCTTTGACATGCTTGAAGAGCCAATCATGGATGAAGGCGTGCTTGTGACTCAGACCGGGACGCATTCTCCAGAATCGCTCGCAGGCGATATCGTCTTTGAGCATGTCAGCTTTGCGTATGACGACGATATTGATGTGCTTCGAGATATAAGCTTTACCATCAAGGAAGGTGAACGCGTTGCGATCACAGGGCCCAGCGGGTCTGGCAAAAGCACCATGATAAACCTGCTCCCTCGGTTTCTCAGTCCCACCTCAGGCTCGATAACCATCGGAGGCGTTTCTGCGTCAGATCTTCCACTGGGCACAATCCGTTCAGCGATGGGTATCGCTTTCCAGGAAGTGTTTATGTTTAATGCGACGATTTATGAAAACCTGAGATATGCCAGAGAAAGCGCAAATCTGGAAGAAATCGAGACCGCCTGCAAACTCACGGGAGCGGATGAAGTCATAGCTCGATTGCCCCAGGGATACGATACTCGGTTGTCTGATTACGGAATCGAACTCTCAAGGGGTGAAAAACAGCGGATTACGCTCGCACGGGCGTTGCTCAAAGATGCCCCGATTCTGATATTTGACGAAGCGACCGCATCGGTTGATCGTGAATCATCGCATACGATAATGGACACAATCTCGTTGAATATGACGGGAAAGACCATTATTATGATTACACATGAAGCATACTTACTAGATATGGTCGACCGCGTCATCTATGTGCGTGACGGAAGGGTTTGTTTCAATGGAGTCCCCGAGGATTTCATAGCCCAGGGCTACGGGAGTTCCGTGAGTTCTCCAATCCCGGCAAGCACGGTTGCTGAATATCACGAACCACGATCCAATGATCGATCCCAAGAGGGGACTATCCGGATTGATGAGGAAGATAACTGATGGGAAATAAAACGGCATGCCATCCCGAACATATGCAAGGTCGCGAACCTGCGTTGGGTCTTCGATTCTCGGTTTTGATAGCGGTTGGGGCGGCGGCGATAGTGGGGCTGTTCTGGTTTACTGGGTGTACTCAAAGCAAACAGCAGAGCCGAACGATTGAGTTAGAGTCGCCTCGAATCTCGGGTGGCACGGTGCTCACTGGTGAAGAAGGGGAAGTCGATGGATTGGATCGGATTGCGAATGCGCTCGATCAGCTTCAGGCACCGCAGGTATCACCCGGGATGCTGGACTCCATTCAAGAACAGATCACGCAATCTAGATTGGATTCAGCTGAATCATCGCTGAACGCTCAACGCACGATTCCTGTTGGCTCAGAGACTGAGGCCGCCGATGTGATCGCTATACCGCCAAACGCGGGACATCTGATTTCTCTTGAGCGGATGAGCCTTGCTGAGATCAAAGATATCATCGCATCGGTGAGTCTGAAGTTTCAAGCCGAGAAAGGATACCAAACCGCATCACCTTCCCAGCGGAGTCGGCTTGGAAATTTACCGGATGGTGTCGGTGCTGGGCCTGTGATCTGGCGCACGGATGCACAGGGAACTATTTCTGCTGTGCGATTTGGGTTTGTGAGTTATGTTGCTCAGCTGCCTCAGCTTTGGGTGCAAGGGGTTGTCATCGGTATCGACGGTGAGGTTTCAGTAAATCCTGATCTGGACTCTCTGCAAGGGGTGGTGGCTTCCTCGCTTACTCAAGTTAATCAAATGCGAGCAGGGTTGAAGCAGACGGACTTGGACCGGAAGCTTGTTCAGTTGAGCTATGTGAACGCAACCGGTGCACTCAATGCGCTCAAAGGGCTCGGGATTCATACCGTCCCCGCAATCGAGGGTTTGCCCGCGACCATTGAGTTCAACCAGCTCCCGATGGTCACAAAGATGCCTGTGCCTACGGATAAACAGATCGGATTGGTCGGCGTGGCCAAATCCGCTTCGGGCGCCTTTGGTCAAACAACCACTCCCACGGCGGCCAGCCCGCTGGAGGCCGAGGTATACGCAGGCCCAACTTCACAACTCATGGTGCTCTTTCATCCTGCCCATCCAGAACAGTTCAGTCTTGTGCGTTCGCTCCTTGACGAATATGTTGATCGCGCCGCGCGGCAAGTGTTTATTGAGGGGATGGTGCTGGAGATATCAGAGAGCGGACTGGATGAGCTGGGGGTTGAATGGTCGTTCAAAAAGGGCACCGTAGATTTTTTGCTGGGCTCATTGGATGCTACGGGTCTTCTAGACACCGTGACATTCTCAACCCTCGACTCACGCGATGTTCCACTTGATTGGGGGGCCAAAGTAAGAGCGCTTGTCCGAGATGGCAAAGCAGAAATTCTGTCCCGGCCGAGTGTTCTTACTCTGAACAACCGCCAGGCAACCATTCGTGTTGGTGAAGATATCCCAATCGCAACAAGCCAAGAGGGTGTACTCAACAACTCCAACAAGGTTGCGTTCAATTTCAAGTACATCCCCACCGGGATTTTGCTCAATATCCGGCCACGGATCACAGAATCGGGTGATGAAGTGAGCATGCTTATCGACACAGTTGTCTCGGCTCAGGTGCCTGGACGGGATCTAGAAATCCGTTCAATCGTTGGTGATTTGCTCGCGTCTGCGCCGACCATTTCTACGCGCCGTGTGCAAACGTATGCTCGGATCGACAACACAACACCATTCATCATCGGTGGATTGGTCAGCCGGGATCGATCAGTGACAAAGGACAAAGTCCCGCTGCTTGGCGATCTCCCGCTGGTTGGCCCGCTATTCCGCTCAGAATCAACTTCTACACAGAAGCGCGAAGTAATTATTGTGCTGACTCCTTATGTACTTCCCGATGACAAATCGATTTCACGCGCGGTTCCCCGCGACGACGACTTATTTGATAACACGGGCAACCAGTTGTTTCGTGATGCTTTCCGGATCCGGGCCGAGGATATTTTTGATCTTCGGTTCTTGATCGAAAACAAGCGGTTGGTGGTTTACCGTGATATGGCAAAGTATCTCATCAACAAAAATTTCAAGCTGGCATTAGAGTCACCATTTGACGAGTTCTTAGACGACACCATCCCGGGGGAAGAAATCCTCATCCAACGGATGGTCTATGAAGTCATCAAGCGCACGGGAGTGGGTCAGCAGGTCAACCCAGATCGGATCATTTACTTTGAAGCCAAGGAAAATGAAGGGTACGATGTCCGGTTCCTGAACTACGCATTGGCGAAGCTTGGTAATGGAGTTGATGCCGAGAGTTTCTTTAGTCGCAATACGAACAAAGCGATCGCTATTACCTATGTATATGCGAGAGAATCGATGAGTCGGAAGGATTTGGCAAGCGAGCCGATCCCGGAGATTTCATTGGTTGATTGCCCGAATCGTGATACTTGGCAGCAACTGCTCTGGGATATGAATCAACCGAGCGAAGATGGGATTGATCGCTACACCATATTGATCCACCAGCCCAAGGACATCGTTCGGCTGCAGCGTGCTCTGATGCTCAAAAAAATAATTTTGCTCAACGGAGATGAAGAGGCGTTGTCGCTCTCAAACTTCTCGATTGGCAAAACACTTCATGTACCAACAATGGGATCTGACAAGGTTTCCGTTATTGATGCGGATGTTGCCAAGTACTTCTTCCACACCGAACTCTACTATGCCGCGATCATCAATCGAATTGAAGAGACGCTTGCAGAGTTTGACAAGAAACTCCAAACCCCCGAGGTTGGAATGTATCTCGGTTTAGAGGAGTAGGTCGGGTCGCTTACTGCTAGGAGCAGCTCGCTTTAGTGGTATTGGGAGCTTTGAGTTCTATGATTTATCTACAATCTTGGTGAAGTCAGGACTGGGGCAGAGAATAATCTCCAAGTGGCTTTGGCGAACGCTTCAACATTTGGAATGGGATAGTGATCTACCTCCAAAATCCAGTCCATTCATTTGCGAGTATTCTCGTAGAATGAACATATAATGGCGGAGGAAAAGATGCAGCACCTTTGGGCAGACTCGGTTGATTCTTCGAGAACAGATGCCATAACTTCCCCGCTTTCAATACATCGAGTCGATGCTTGTTGGCCTAGTAGGTAACGAACGTGTTTCTAGGGGGCAGTTCAGCGATTGTGTGCATACTGACATGGCAAGTACCGTATTCAAGCGAGTTGGACACGCCAGATACTGACTCAAGTTATACTAATTTTAAACGGGAATCTCCCAGTATGTGATACCATGGGTTCACTTTTCTCGACCATTCTTCTCTTGGGGTTCCGCTTGTTTTTAGGCTTGGCGGCATTCAACGATTGGGTAGGAACGGATTTAGTGAAGAATCGCCACTACCTTAACTTAGGGGGTAGGGGGTGGACTAGATTATTTGGAGCGGGTTGCCATCCAAATGTGTGTTTTTTACAAGTCGGCTCGCACAAACTAATGGATTTTGTGTCATTGCAATGACGACATAGAAATCACCTTTTGCACGGTGCCAGTCTGGTCGATACAAACCACACAGGTAGATAGATATAAGGTCCATCTATGTCGGATCAAGTATGAAACAACCGCTCAACGTCCCACGACTGTTCATTGAGATTCTCTGCGCGATCGCTGTCGCCGAAGTGGGAGTGATGTTCATTCTCCCCATTGTGGCGCCGGGCGTGGAAGGGGCGGTCGAAGCAGTGCTTGATGCCTCCATGCTTTCGATCTTGGCAGGACCGGTGATCGTGTGGCGGCTTCTGGGCGCACTTCAGCGAAGCAGAACAGATGTGGATCACGAGGCTACAAAGTCCAAGCCGTGGGGGCACATCGCGGGGGCGGTAGGCGTGCTCGCCATTGGGATTGCCGCTACGGTGACAACGATTGTCACCACGAACAAGGAAGTTCATCATGAGGCCGACGCGCGGTTTGAGCAGCTCTCCGAGCGATTGGTCGGTGCTGCTCAGCGCCGAGTGAATCAACCCAGGTATGGTTTGGCTGGGGCAAGGGGCATTTATATCACGAGCAAGTCCGTTGAGCGAGCTGAGTTTGCCGCGTATGCACAATCGAGGGACCTGGCTAAGGAGTTTCCAGGTGCGATTGGTTTTGGGGTCATCGAGCGTGTGATGCGTGAGGATCTTGATGCATTCATTGCTACCCAACGGGCGGATGAATTGCCTGGCTTCGCGATGAAGAGCTTAGCCCAGACCGGCTCGCCGCTGGAATATGCGCCGGACCTGTACTTGATTAAGCACTGCTACCCCAAGGATCGCAACGCCAAGGCGTGGGGGTTGGATGTCGGCTCAGAGTCGGTCCGACGAGAGGCCGTCGAGCAAGCAGTGGCGTCGGGCCAGCCCACGATCACTGGAAAGATCACGTTGGTGCAGGACGGAAACAAGCAGGCCGGGTTCTTGTATTTAGTGCCGGTCTACAAAAACGGATCAATCTCGACCACCCCAGAGGAGCGCCTAGCGGCACTTGATGTGCTGGTTTATACTCCAATTATCCTTGAGGAAGCCATGATTGGTGTGGCGGAAACCGCCCTTGGTGAAATCGATTTTGAGATCTTCGACGGAGAGAAAACTACCAAGGACGCCCAGCTCTACGATAGTGGCAAACGCCTCGATGGCGTGCAGGGATCAACAATTGATGCTTCGAATTTCGCAGAGCCGATGTTCAAAAAATTCACACCTGTGAGTGTCGGCGGGCACTCTTGGATATTTGTTACCAGGACCACACCCAAGTTCAATGCGGGGATTGATCGCTCGATGGTCATAATTCAAGGTGTGGGGGGGGCGATCTTAAGCCTGCTCTTAGCGGGGATCGTCTGGACGCTGGGTACCGGCCGGGCGAGGGCGATGACGCTGGCCAAAGACATGACGGCGGACCTATCCGCAGCCATCCGTGAGACCGGCGATCTGCGCAGCACGATCGACCAACACTTAATGGTCTCAGTTACTGATGCACAGGGTCGGATTATCCAGGTCAACGACATGTTCTGTGCGGCCTGCGGGTACACGGACGAGGAACTGCTCGGTCAAGACCACCAAATCTTAAATTCGGGCACCCATCCCAAGGCGTTCTGGGCCGAGGTGTGGCGAACGCTGGCATCGGGCAAGCCTTGGCACGGCGAGGTGTGTAATCGGGCCAAGGGTGGCTCTCTCTACTGGGTAGACAGCATCATCTCCCCTTTCGTGGGAACTGGCGGGAAGATTGAAAAGTATGTATCGATCCATACAGCCATCACCGATCGCAAGCAGGCTGACGTGAAACTCGCACGGATATCTGAGATGCTTGAACGCACCGGCGAGTTGGCACAGGTAGGAGGGTGGAGCTTAGATCTATTGAATATGAAACTCTCATGGACAACGCAGACTTACCGCATTGCCGAAATCGATCCATCGATCGAACCAGATCTTGAAAATGGAATCAAACTTTTCGCCCCCGAGGCGCAGCCTGTAGTTGCCGCTGCGGTGCAAGAGGCAATCGACAACGGGACGCCCTACGACCTAGAGGTACCGCTGATCACTGCTAAAGGTCAACACCGCTGGGTAAAGACACAGGGCTATGCGGAGATGTGCAATGGTAAAGCAGTTAGGCTCTATGGCACATTTCAGGACATCTCCACCCACAAGCAGGCCGAGGAAGAACTTGTTAAGAATGAGGCCCGCTTCCGCACGCTTGTCGAAGGGGCCGATGTAATCCTATGGGAGTTCGACTTGAGCACCGATTCCTTCACCTATGTTTCCCCGCAAGCGATCAAACTGGGGTACCCAATGGAGGCGTGGCTTGCCAAGGGATTCTGGGCCGAGCACATCCACCCCGATGACCGCGAACAGGCCGTGTCCGATTGCAAGGCAGGGGTGGCCACCAACAACGACTATCGATTGAGCTACCGAATGCTCACCGCGGATGGGAGCTATATTTGGATCGACGATGTTGTGACCGTCGAGGTGCGTGAAGGTAAGACACCGTTACTCCGGGGTGTCCTGGTGGACATTACCGAACGGATGCAGTCGCAGGAACTTCTCAAAGCCGCTCAGTCCGAGGCCGATGATGCGAATAAGGCCAAGAGCGCGTTCCTCGCCAACATGAGTCATGAAATCCGTACACCTCTCACTGCCATATTGGGATTCACCGATCTCTTGCGTGCTGATGGGGACATTCGTCTTGCTCCCGAAAAACGTGCCCAAGCGATCGACACGATCAGCAACGCGGGAAATCACCTGCTTATCCTCATCAACGACATCCTCGATCTTTCAAAAATCGAGGCCGACAAAATGACCATTGAGTCTATCGATACTCCACTTATCGCGCTTCTACGCGAAGTTGAAGGCCTGATGCGTGCAAAATCCATTAAAAAAGGACTGGTACTGAGTACAACTCTGGTCACGCCTGTGCCCGAACACATCCTGAGTGATCCAACCCGCTTGCGCCAGATTCTCATCAACATGATCGGGAACGCTGTGAAGTTCACCGAGGCTGGCAGTATTTCTATTGCTGTGAGCGTGACCGAACGCGATGGTCAGCCAAGGCTCTTGATCGACATTGAGGACACCGGCGCAGGTATGAGTAATAAGCAAGCCGCGCGATTGTTTCAAGCATTTGGGCAGGCCGACGAAACAATGACTCGGAAGTACGGTGGATCCGGGCTGGGACTAACCATCTGTCATAGGTTCGCCGCATTGATGGGCGGCGATGTCAAACTCTTGCGGACCGAGCCAGGAAAGGGCTCGTGCTTCCGTCTTGTCCTGCCGTTTGAAGCGTCTCCCGGCACAGTGATGGTCACGAAATTTGATATGGTGAATTCCTCAAGTGCCGATGTCACACCCGTTCTCATTCCGAAGCTGGGTGGTCGGATTCTTCTCGCCGAAGACGGGGTTGATAATCAACGGCTGATTGCATTCCACCTCAAAAAGAGCGGTGCTGAACTTGAGATTGCAGACAATGGGAGGATCGCATTGGAGATGATTGGTGATGCTGAAGCGAATGGGTCGCCCTTTGATTTGTTGCTGACGGATATGCAAATGCCTGAGATGGACGGGTACACACTTGCCCGCACTCTTCGTGATTGCGGGAGTACTTTGCCCATCGTCGCAATCACCGCTCATGCGATGAGTGATGACCGAGCCAAGTGTATCGATGCCGGCTGCGATGATTACACTACAAAGCCAATCAACAAGAAACAGCTGCTGGCAACCTGTGCTAAATGGATGGGCAAGGCGAGCGAGGATGGCAAGCGCGAGGCAGCCTAAATCAAAACTGCTCCCAGTTCCTCATATATTCGCATTCGCCTATACCTGACCCGATTTGAGTCCAAACGAGTCCAATTACGCCCATTCATAGAAACGCTACGATCTTTTTGATCGTGGTCTTCTTTGTTTTTGATATTCATTTGCCCGCTAATTTCCATAGGCGTGCATGGCTCGCTACACTCTTTTGTTGATGACTGAAATGAAACAACATTCTAAGAAACACACGAAGAGCAACGCCAAGTTTTGGCTGGCTCGTTGTGGCGCGTCGGCCAAGGGCGGGATGATTCTTCTCCTGTTCGGGACTTTCATCGGGCAAACCTACCTTGTGTACGCCGACACTAGCGAGACTGTGCAACTCAGTCCAGTTGGAGTTGCGGGCCGGGAGGTATGGTTGGCCAACAACTGCCAGGCATGCCACCAGTTGCACGGCTTTGGCGGGTTCCTTGGCCCAGACCTCACCAATGTCACAGCGAGAGTTCAAAAACCACAGCTCGCTGCTCAGTTGTCCAAAGGACAAGGACAGATGCCCCGATTTGATTTGAGTCATGCTGAGTCCGAAGCACTCTGGAATTTTCTTGAATCGATGAACGATACTGGGACCGGGCAGGCGCTGAATCCGAATCTCAATCGATCTAGCGGGCAAAATGTAGGAAAGATCGATGCACTCCGGCTCGTTATTGAGGAGTCTGGAACGACTGAGGTTGCTAAGGGCTTCAAAGTCTTCCAAACATCAACCTGTATGGCGTGCCATACTTTGTATGGAGAGTCAGCCGTCGGAGCACCGGATTTGTCGCGATCAGGGACACAGCTTAGTGCTAGCGAGATCTTGCAGGTGCTCGAACACGGGCGACTACCCGGGATGCCACCTTCGGGGCTTTCTCCGGATGACAGGGCGAGCGTGCAGGCCTTTATTGTCTTTTCATCTGAACGCCGGGCTGAAACTCTGTCACGGGTCGTTGAGAATTCAACGGTGTCATTCTGGCGGTCGTTGCCCTGGTGGGAGTTCGAATGACGCAGGTTCTTGAGATTCAGGAAAAACAAGTTGCCGAGAAAAGAAAATCTCACCGTCATCATGAGTTTGATTCCTCTCGGCGGTATGCGACTCTGACCTTCATGCGTGGTGCGGTCGTGTCAATTGCCATCACACTCATCGCGGGATTGCTCGGGTCGTTGTACTACATACCGGCGATCGCTCCGCTGATGCAGCGGATGGGTATTCACTTTGCCGCACTCAGACCGATACATACGACCTTTGCGGTTGCTTTCATCTTTCTCGCGGGAATCGGGGTTGTGCATCGGTACTTCGAGGATGTCGCTGGGCCTATGAAAGCGGCTGAGCGACTGCGTTTACGGATCCAAGTAATCGCCTGGGCGATTGCGGGTATTGGGATTCTCGGTTCGTATGTACTGGGTGTGTTCTCTGGGCGAGAATATATGGGGTTCCATCCGATCTATTCGATTCCGATTATGCTCGGTTGGATCATGTTCGCGTGGAACTTCTTTGCGAATCTCGGTAAGGGACTTCTATCCCGCCCAGTTTATGTGACGATGTGGAGCGTGGGGACATTATTCTTTATGTACACCTTTACTGAGCAGCACGCCTGGCTGCTGCCGAGTGTATTTTCTGATCCGATCGTGGACATGAGACTGCAATGGAAGGCGACTGGAACGCTCGTCGGAAGTTTCAACCTATTCGTTTATGGTGCGCTGTATTATGTTGGCGTCAAGCTCAGTGGAAACGAGTCATACGCGCACTCACGGCTTGCATACGCCTTGTTTGCGGTGGGGCTGCTCAACTCCTTTACCAACTTCGCACACCATACGTACCACTTGCCACAGAGTCACACGGTCAAATGGATCAGCTTTGTGGTGAGCATGGCCGAGATTTTGCTTTTGACAAGGGTTGTCTGGGATATCGCGGCGATGGTTAAATCCAAGCGTCCAAGCCCGCCGTGCGGGATTCAACTCTTCATTAAAGCAACCAAATGGTGGACCGGGTTTATTCTGGTTTCTGCCATCTTGATCTCGATCCCGCCGATCAACTCGCTAATCCATGGCACACGTTTAGTCATGGGGCACGCGATGGGAGCGGAGATCGGAATCGACGCGATGGCACTCTTCGCGGCGATCACCTGGATCCTGATTGAGATACTTCAGCGCCGGGGAGCAAGCTCGGATACCCTCACATCGCGCAGCTACCTCCGCTGGATTATTGGCTTCAATATAGGAGTCGCTGGGCTGGTTGGTTGGCTGACAGTGTCTGGTATCGGCACGGCGATCTACCGCTATGACGGATTGGCGACTCCTCGATGGATCGTGGTGGGCGGCCCGTTTGTGTTTGTTGTGAGCGGATTGATAGCCGCCAACTATTTGGGCAGATTGATCGCAGTCTGGCTCAGGGTGCTCTTTCAACGAGGGGGACCGAGGCGAGAGGAACTGCTTTAAACCCTCGCGGCTTCAGTGTTGTCACATGCTTCAAGTGTGCCAGCAATCTTCAGAATCAATCCAAGCATCTCTTGGACATCGGACTCGGTCAGATCACCATTGACAAATGGAACGCGGATGATCCGTCGACCATCGACCGTGGCGTGACCGACGAGCAGTTCGTTGTGCTCACGGAGCGCATCGCAGATTTCTGAGCTGGATTTTCCGACAACCTCGAAACAGACATTGACATAGGCAGGATCGCTGGTGAGAGTCAGTTTGTCATGATTTTTGATCGCATTGGCGCAGTATTTGGCCAGCCCCATCAGGTGATCGATTCGCTTGGCGTATCCCTCGTCCCCATGATGCTTCCATGCGGCCCAGACCTTGAGTGCATCGTTGCGCCGTCCGCACTGGATTGAGCGTGTGCCGGGGTTGTATGCATCGTCGTCGCCCTGGAATAGATAGTCGGCGGTTTCATCAAGGCAACATCTGAGAGAGCCATGATTGCGGGTAATAAATGCCGCTGCCGAAAGCGGTACACCCATAACCTTGTGCGGGTTCCATGCGACAGAGTTCGCTTGATCGACGCCTTCTAAAAGGTGCTTGTGCGATGGGCTCATGATGGCCGAGCCCCCGAAACTTGCATCGACATGCAGCCAGATGTTGAACTCTTGTGCAATCTTGGCACATGAAAGAATCGGATCAAACGCGCCGAGAACAGTAGTCCCGGCGGTCGCGATGATGATGCTGGGGATGCAACCGGCAGCGAGATCGTCTTTAATCGATTGGCGGAGTGCTTCGGTCTGCATCCGGCCTTGAGGGTCAGTGGGAATCAGCCTTACATTGTCGCGGCCTGTCCCAAGAATCCCAGCGTTTTTAACGATCGAGTAGTGTGAATCTTGGGTTGCGTAGCTGGTGATTTTGTGCTTGCCGGCACCATCGTTTCTGAGTTCAGGGCACACCTCGTTTCGAGCGAGCAGCATCGCGATCAGATTGGATATGGACCCACCGGGTGTGAAAACCCCCTGAGGACCAGGTGTTTGGTAACCAAGTTTCTGGGCCATATGGTTGATGACTGTTTCTTCGACAATAGCCATCGGACCGGCGGCCTTGAATGTATAAAGCGAAGTATTGATCACCGGTACCAGCATGTCGGCAGCCGTGGCGATCGGGTCTCGACCACCAAAGAGTTGGTTGTAAAACCGTTTGCTGGTGCTCCGTGGTGTTGCGCCAGCGAGTACTTCAAGTGCATCCATGACCTGTTCAGAAGAGTTGCCTTGGGTTCCGATTGACAGATCAAGCATGGATTTAAGCTGGTCTGGAGTGCGGAACGGGTTGACCGGTTGATCCGTATCGTCCTGCATGTAGCCCACAATAATCTCTGTCACACGACGGATTGGGATGGAGTATGCAATTGGATCTGTAGATTCAGTCATATATCATCATAGCTACCCATCTGTCAGAGCAATCCGAGAGCTTTGTGTAATTTGCATCGAACGAATGAGGCCTGCTCGGCATGATTTTGGTTTACACGAGGCTCATTCTGAATCAGCAAAGATCATGCTAGAAAAGATACTGATTTTGTACAACTTCAAATGGATACGCACTCTACCCACAGCGCTGCATTGGGTTCCCAATTGTCCTAATTCGAAGCGGTGATACAGCGGGATTGATCGCTTTATGTAATCTGAGATGGAATAACGGACCGCCCAGTTAAAAAGGAGTTTTTTAATTGATGCATGGCACACATAATCAATATATCGAGAATTTGGTGATCTGCCCTCAAACCCGCTCCATGCTGGGTGCACGATGAATCGGAGGCGTATGAGGGTTTCCATAGGCGGTATGGATTTTGGGTGAAATTAAAAACGGGACGCTGACCGAAGAGTCAGCGTCCCGTGATGGTTGTGAGATCGGTGGTTAGGAATCAACCACCGAGGGAGGTTGATTACTGTTCGATGACATAGGCCGCGTCGAGAGATCTGGCGATGCGGGTTCGGATGTCATTGAGGTGAGCCGTCGTGTATGTATCAGGATTCCGATCCAATGCACGCTCGCACATGGTATCAACCCGATTGAGTTCGGCGGTTGCCAGAGTAGCAATCGTTCTGAGCGATGGTGAGGACATGCCGTCAAGAAGCATGAGTTGAATGAGCCGCTCGGCGTGCTCTCGTTGGAGGTTCCTGCGGAAGCTGGAAATCTTGATATCAGACCTTGATGAGCCATTGGTCGGATTGCATTCGCTCCAGGCGTTGTTGGTCACGGTGGTGACGAGTTCAGCCATTGTGAACAGTTCGCCGGAATCAGCCCTGAACTCGTTGTCATACACGCGACGGAGGCGTGTTGGATTGATAAGGAAGGTCAATCCGGTGGCCTGCATCCCGCCGACAAGATCGTGGACGGTCGCTGAAGGGTCAGCGAGGAGTTGGTTGAGCCCTTGTGGATCCCACCAGTATTCCTTACCGAGGTGGCGGACAAGCTCTGGTGTTATTCCGAAAGCGTCGTCTTCAAAAGTGTTTTCTATTACGAAGTTCATCGCCTCGCGTTGGCGTGCTGCAGGGATGTCCGTGATCGGAGCCTTCGCGTCTGGATCGCCCTTGCGGGCGTTGGTTACATATGAGCCACCGACATAGTTTGCGGCGATCGAGATCGATTGGAGATGTGTATTGAGGAATGAACCGAATCGACGGCGTGCGACAGACCATGATTCGCCGTCGTCGACGATATCAGAGACCAACTCAGCGCGGAGTTTCTGGACGAGTGAAAGTCGCGAGCGAGCGAAGTTCATGTTGTCGGCTCCGTTGTCCCAGGTCACATTGCGTGGGTCGGATGCAAAGGTGATCTCCGATTGAGGGATAAAGAGATGGCCTGGCTGCTGGGAGAGCTTGAGGGTCTCTTCGACTTCAGATTCGGGGCCATAGCCAAAGGCGATGGCCCAAAGGTCATACGGGCCGACTTCTGGGGTGGCATATGGACCTTGGACTTCTCCGAGTTCGTGATTGATATTAGCGGCGACATAGTCCATAACCGAGGCGCACGTTGGTCCTTGGATGCCTTCAGAGTTGATTTCTTCAAGGCTCATGTATGTTGAAGCTGCCATATTGTGCTGAAGGCCAAGGCAGTGACCGACTTCGTGTGCCGAGATGTACCGGATCATTTGACCAAGGAAATCCTCGGGGATTCCATCAAGTAACTCAGCATCATCGGATTCGAGAAGGCCTACAGCGAGTGCTGCATCAGCAAGTGACAGATCCACGCTCATCATGTTCCCAATGGTACAAGCGGTGTTCATTGGGTTGCTTCCAAGTCCGCTCCAAGGATGATCGTGGTCGCCGAGGGCGTGATCGGTGACCGTCGCGGCTTCCATCGCAAGGCTTCGTTTGACGAGCTCGCGAGATTCTGGTGGAGCAAGCCGAACACGCGGGTCCCAGTTGGGATTGTCGGCAAAGAATGCGAGCGTTTCTGGGTCAAAGGCCTGCTCGGTCATGTCATCGACGAAGTTTCCAACCATCGATTCAACGGCACGGGTGAGCCCTTGGTGCCAGACGACATCTGCGTCGAGGATTTCACCGGTATATGGATTCGTACGGGATGGACCGATGGCATAGCCTTGGGATGAGGCGTTCCAACGGAAGAAGTTGTAGCGTGCATCTTCTGGGTCGATATCCATGAAAGCCCCGGTGCCGGCGTCTTGCTGGCGGACCTCAAGGGCACCGACGATGCCGATTTCTTCGAATGCTTTGTTCCACATCTCGATGCCTTCTTTGACATAGCGACGGAAGCGGATTGGTGTTGTGTTCTCGATATACCAGACGAGTGGCTCTTTGGGTGGTGAAACCTTGAGTGAGGAGTCTGCTTTTTCAATGTTCCAGCGTGAGATGTAGCGATCGGTCATCTCGGCATTGCCTGTGACTCCAAAGTCCTGGTGCCATTCATAGAAGTACCCGACGCGTGCGTCGGCTTTGCGTGGTTTGTAGCCCTTGGTGCCTTTGAGATTTGAGATATTGAAGGTGAGTGAGACGATCCGACCGTCTGGGCGTGGAGCCGTATATTCGAAAATAACATTATCCGGGAAAGCCTTTGCGTTGGTGACTCTCGCGAGGGATCCGTTGATGGAGTTGACTGATGAGCCGTAGCCACCGAACGCGGATCCGAAGAGCTTCGGTGCGTGCTTAGTTGCGAGGGAGCCCAGGTCAATAACCGGGCGTTTATCTGGAGTATTTGAGATGATGGGGAGCGAGAGGATGACGCGTCCGGTGTAGAGGTCGTTGACCGAATCCTGCGCTTGCTTGTCTTGGTCGGTGCGTACATTGAGATTTGGCGCGATTAGGGCGAGTTGGTTCCCGATTTTCTGCCATTTGGCGTAGTGGGTGGGACCCATGACGCCAGCTTGCTCGTCGCCGCCAGAAACGGTGCAGGCGATCATAACGGTTTGTTTGTCGTAGCCACGGGGGAGCACTGCGAGAAGCTTCCCGTTTTCTTTGTCGGTATACAGTTCATAGAGCGGGGAGGATCCATCGACAATAGTGACGACCTTCGAGAGATCTTTGGTAACTTGGTCAAATGGGGCTTCTCCGGCGGTAGCGGGGGTGCCCGCGAATGCAAGAACTGCGGCTATGGTGATTGCGTTTCGTGTGCGACTGTGGCGGATCATTCGGTTCTCCTGTGCGAGATGAGGGGTTGCTGTGGCAGTCAGTGTGAAGTGTGTACCCACCTTGCTCAGATTAGTTGCAAAATCTGAACAAACAGTTTTGGTGATATCCAGCCGGCTCTAGGCCGGTTAAATCAACATGTTTTTGGATATAGAACCCCGATTTGAACCTGGTTATTTGCAAAGCATTCGAGTATGGTGGAAAGTGAATATCCCGTCTGGGACTCAGATAATTGAGATTCTGCTCTGAAGCTTTGCCAAAAGGATTGTGAAATGGACTGGTCTCGAAGAGAGCTTATGAAAACTGCGGCAGCGAGTATTGGAGCCAGCATTCTCATGCCTGTAGCCGTATATGGAAGAATTGGCAGCTATCGTGACCCGAAGTTGATCTATCAAATATCACTGGCCCAGTGGTCTTTGCACAAACTGCTATTTGCCAATGAGATCACAACGAATGATTTTTCGAGAGAAGCCCGCGATATGGGCTTTGAAGCGATCGAGTATGTGAATAGTTTCTTCAAAGACAAGGCGGAAGATCAGGAGTATTTGTCCGGATTGAACACTCGCGCTGCTGACCATGGGATAACCCAACTGCTCATTATGTGTGATGGCGAAGGGGCATTGGGCGATGCAGACCCCAAAGCCAGAATGACAGCTGTTAATAATCATCACAAATGGGTGCGGACGGCAAACAAACTTGGGTGCCATTCGATCCGGGTCAACGCGGCAAGCTCGGGCGAGTATAAAGAACAGCAAAAACTCGCGGCTGATGGGCTTCGGCGATTGACCGAGTATGCTGAGCCGTTTGGGATTAATGTCATCGTCGAAAATCACGGCGGGCTTTCATCGAACGGACAATGGCTTGCTGGTGTCATGAAGGAGGTTGATCACGAGATGTGCGGGACCCTCCCAGACTTTGGCAACTTCTGTATGGATTGGTCGAGATCAGGTGAGGAGGACGCGTGGTATGATCGGTATAAGGGTGTTGGCGAGTTGATGCCGTACGCGAAGGCTGTGAGTGCAAAGTCACATGAGTTCGATGATGCCGGCGAAGAGACAGGGACCGACTATCGTAAGATGATGCGAGTTGTACTCGATTCAGGGTATCGAGGGTGGGTCGGGGTTGAGTACGAGGGTGCGAAGCATTCACCACGTGAAGGGATCAAGCTCACCAAGGCTTTGCTTGAGCGAGTCCGTGATGAACTGAATGAAGGTTCAGGATAATTTAGTCTTTGGTGCCGGCAGCACACAATCGAGCAGGATTAAGCAACCGATGATTGTTGTTCCGATCGCATAGAGCCCGCCTCCGATCACGATCGCGTAGGCAAAGGATGCGATTTCTCGAGCGATCCACCATCCGGCCATATCAATCAGCAAGCCGGCGCCTGCTACGAATAGGACCAGGCCGGTCATTCGCAATGAAAATCTTGTGAATGAGGCGAGCATTCCAAGTACGAGCATCACGATCGCCATCATCGGTGCGTGCACATGCTGGCTTGTCGCAACGATCGCGGTCGGTGAAGGCTGGATGTCCTTTGAGTCGGCTAGCTTACGGATATCGTCCCAGTATTCGAGTGGGACATCAGGATATGCATAAGGTCCCGATGCAGATCTCGTATGGCAATCTAGGCAGCTCATCGCGAATATTTCAGATGGAGCGAGATCGCCCAGATCAAGATTGTCATAATCCAGCGAAACCCGATCACCTGCAAGCCAATCTAGCAACGCGGTCCGCTCAAAGTCTTCGATGGTTTCAGGATGGCCTGACTCAAGCGCGGCGATGAGTGGGGAGGGGGTCTGGACCCCGTGGTAGGCGCCGACAAAGTCGTTCATGGTTAGGCCGGGTACCTCGTCACGGTTGTCATAGTGCCATCGGAGATGAATTCCTGAGACGATGTAGCCGCCGAGCAGAGTGATAATGAGTGCGCAGATGCCCATCCGGTAGAAGAACGGGAGCGAATGGAGTTTAAATGAGTTTTCTTGATTCATAGCCGTAAACCCCTTGTTGGTTTAGAGACCCGATAGGTCAATGTCGACCATCTTCCCTGAGACAATCGCATCATTTGCCGCGATTCCAACAACGGTCGCACGAGCGGCTTCGTCGATCGAGCAGGCGGGGTCTGTGCCCGAAGCGATCGCATTGACCCAGTTCTCCAATGCGTAGTACACCGCCGGATGTGGGAGACCAACTCCATCTTTGAGCTTGCCTTGCTCTGCGAGCTTGGTCGCTCCCGCAATAAGGGTAATTCCTTCATCGTTGTGGAACTGCTGGCGGTTCGCATAAACCTCCCAGCCCTGCGTTGGGGCGTCGGATTCTTTAAAGAGCCAGCCGTGTGACCATCCGAGTTTGATTGCCGCGTTGGATCCAAAGAATACTTCGTGCTTTCCGCCGTAGGAGTTGGCGAGCGTCGCGTCGTAGGCGAGCGTTGCTCCATCTTCGAACATCAGGGTGCATGAAATCGTATCGTGAACCGTGCGGCCATCTTCGTAGAACCGGACCGCGCCATTGCCAACGACTCGTGTAGGGTACTTTCCGGTGTACCAATGGAAGACATCAAACTGGTGCGTGCCCCATTCGCCGGCAAGGCCGTTTGCGCGTGTTGGATCGAGTTTCCAGTTGAGGGCAGCCTTACGGATTGGATCGTTGGAGGGGCTGATCCAGGTCGTTTTTTCGTGGTTCTGTGCCCGCATCGAGATGAGATCGCGCACAGAGTCTGATCGGAAGAAACCTCGAGCCAGTGTATAAACAGGGTTTGAGCGTCCCTGCAGACCCGCGGCGATGACCCCAGTCGCGGTGCGTGCCGCTTGTGAGATTGCAATGCAATCCTCGCGTGTGTGGGCGAGCGGGCATTCGATATACACATGAACACCGGCTTTGAGACACTCGACAGCAATTTCACGGTGCGTGTGGGTTGGGGTTGCGATCGCTATTGCATCAACAGTTTTGGACGCGAGTAACTCTGATAAAGTAGCGTATCCTTGCGCTCCGGCTGATCGTCGGAGTCCTGATTTAAGCCGGCGTTCATCGCTGTCGCATACCGCAAGAACAGATACATCCGGGATTTTTCCGAGCTCCCCCATGATCGATCGACCTTGGCGTCCAACACCGACAACGCCCACCTTTAACGTTTCATTGAGTGTGAACCTGCTCATCGCTCTGAGATCAGGAACGAGCGCCATCGCGGCAACACCTCCGGCGGCATGGGTCAGAAAAGTCCTGCGGTCGAGTTCGGTCATTTGATTAGCCTCTTTATCTGAACAACCCCGAGCGGGTCGTGGATTCGTGGTGGTATTGATGAATCAAACGCAATGAGCGTGCATGGCTCGTTGTAGAGTTTGTCTGTCAGCGATGGGTTGACGCAGAGGGCGGTTGAGTACGCATCGGCTGCCGCAGCGCTTGGATGGACGCACACCGCTCTTGAGATCGAGTTGTTTGAAGGCGTGTTTGTACGCGGATCCATAACATGCCCGATCAGTTGAGAGTTATGAGATCTGGATTGAGAACTGCTTTCTGAGACTCCCGCTGAGAGATTATCGAGGGGGATGGAGCAACCATTGCCGGCGTTCATCGCCCACGGGCGTGCGTTCTGATTTACTCCCATAGCGAGGATGCTCGATGTGCCGCCATGAATGAAGGCGTTCTGAACTCCGAGTTCTTTGAGCTCGTCCCGGATCAAATCGAGCACAAAGCCCTTGGCGATCGCTCCAAAGTCGAGCGAGATCAAGTCGTTAGACTTGGTAATTGATCGGAGATTGTGATCGAGTGTGAATGCGTTCTCAAGATCGATGCCGTGGAGTGGTGGGGTGGGCTTCGAGTTGGGATCACGGAACCCATGGGCGTGCATCAGGGTTCCTGCTGTGATGTTGAACGCGCCGCTGGTTTTGATCCTGAGCTGATCGCAAAGTGTAATGATGGAATACATGTCATCGTCGAGGACGATTGGTGTGTTGGCGGATGTCCGATTGATTTGTGAGGTGTCTGAGGTCTGGTCGAAAATTGATAAACGATGATGCCAGTCCAGAACAATGTCCCGCATCTCTTCTGCGATCGCCTGGGTATCGCATCTGTTCAGGAGTGCGCCTTCAATGCCGAGCAAAAATTCAAAGCGACAGCCCATCGCATCAAATGCGAGGCAGGCGTAACGGTCTTCGAGAGCCTGGCGTTCGCTAGGATCTAGATGCACGCATGGTGCTTGGGTCGAAGGTAAATGCATGGCCTTCCCACATTGATCGTGTAGCCAGATCAACCGCTACCAATACCTTGGATGCAAGGTCAATATTGCTCTTGGCTGGTTTCCTTGTCCGGATACATTCGAGCCAGTTGAGCCTGAGCTGGTCTTGGTCATTCCCGATGTCCTCGCAGGTGATGCGTTCTTCATCGATGTCATCCACAAAGAGCCGCTCTGGGCGGATCTGGCAGTGGCGTGAGTTGAGGTAGATGTTCGCTTTGTGCCCACGGATCATCGTTTCAAGCCCGACCTCGTTGGCGGTCGAGCCCGCGATGACCATTGTGTGGCCGTCTTCGAACTGGATGGTCAGGTTGACTTGATCGTGGTTTTCCATATCGTGATCGACGACATGGGCCCCGGTCGCAACCACACGGGTCGGCCAGCCAGAATCGAGTGCGAAGATCAACGGGGTCATCACATGAACCAGAAGGTCACCGATGATGCCGGTCGAGAAATCTTTGTACCGGCGCCAGCGTGCATAAACCTTCGGGTCCCATTCGCGAGGGCCAAGATGGCCGAGCCAGGCGTCCCAATCGAGATTGACACCGGGTTTCCATTCCGGATCGATGCCGTAGTAGTTCCATTCGCCTGTTGTGGAGTTTCGGCAGTAGCTTGTCTGGGACCAGACTGGCTTACCGATTAATCCGGACTTGATGACATCACGGGCTTTGTTGTATTTGGGTAGCATGATCATCTGCGTGCCGACCTGGAAGATCTGGTCAGGGTGAGCAAGGACCGCTTCGCGCACTTGTATAGCCTGATCAAGCCGGAGCGTCATCGGTTTCTCGGTGTAGACATCCTTCCCGGCGGTGAGTGAATCGATAATGTGTTGCGCGTGCCAGTGTTCTGGAGACGCGATGAGCACTCCATGAATATCGTCCCGTTTGAGCAGGTCGCGGTAGTTGGTGTAGGTGTCAACCTCGATTCCCTGCTTCTCTTCCGCAGCCTTCTTTGCTCCAGCGAGTTTTGAGTCACAGACATCGGACAGTGCGACAATCTTGACATTCGTTTGTCCTGATTTTGCCAATGCGATGATCGAGTGCAGGTGACCCCCGCCCATTCCACCTGTGCCGATGATGGCCATCCTGATCGATTCGCCATCTTTGGGAGTGGTGACTTTGGCTGATTTTACGGTTGGGACAATGCGTGATTCGGAGGATTCAATGCCTCCAGAAGCAAGCATGGCGACGCCAGCAACACCCGCCAGGGCAGCGGTTTGCGCTAGAAAGGCTCTTCGAGAGTCGTCATGGTGTTCCGAATCGCGATTCTTGGTGTTCAGGCTCATGTGTGTACCTTCATCGTGTCGTGTATCAGGGAGTTTCACAGTGGCTGAGTGTATCATGATCACAGAATTTCTGCAAGCCCCGAAGGGATGTTCGAAAATGCCAACGATTGCTGTGTGTTCCTGGTCGCTCAAACCATGCTCTTGGGCGGATCTTATCGATAAAATCGGGCTTTGCGGGCTGTCCGAGATACAACTTGCGCTCGACCCCATCGCTTCAGGCCGATGGAATATTGATAAAACTGCTGAGCAATCCAAGGATTCCAGGGTCAGAATTTGCTCGGGGATGATGGAAACAGTTGGGGAAGACTACTCGTCACTTGAATCCATCAAACGCACCGGCGGCATCCGTCCTGACGAACACTGGAGTGCAAATCAATCCCGTGCTCGCAATTGTGCGGCGGTGGCCGATCATCTCGGGCTCGACCTCGTCACACTCCATGCGGGGTTCATCCCCTGCGAGAAAACACTTGAGCACCAAACTGTCATTGACCGGATCAAAATAATCGCGGATATCTTTGGTGGATACGAGATCCAGATTGGATTGGAAACTGGACAGGAGCGTGCCGAGTCATTGCTCGATCTTCTGGGTCGTCCGGGCCTTTCGCACGTCGGTATTAACTTCGATCCAGCCAACATGATTCTGTATGGCATGGGTGATCCGTCATCCGCGTTGGACATGCTCAAAGGCCGTATTGTTCAGGTTCATATGAAGGATGCGGTCTCGGCCGATATCCATGACGAATGGGGCATTGAAACACCGGTTGGGCAGGGTGAGGTCGATTGGGATCGCTTCTTTGAGATCCTGGGGACACTCTCTGGCGACATCAGTGTTGTCATTGAACGAGAAGGAGGCGATCAGCGTGTAAAAGATATTATTGAAGCGTGCAAGATCGCAAAGGCATATGGGTATGAACGATGAATGCAAGTGAACAAGATAGTTCGATGATACGGGTTGGCATCATTGGTTATGGCTTTATGGGGAAAACTCATGCGATGGCGTATCAGAATGCTGCGGCAGACGGGTATCCATGCCGTGTCATTGCCATTGCAGATCCAGCATTGAATGGGGCGGGTCATGCGGGGGAGCCCGCTGGGAATATCTCGTCATCGGATCAAGAGTTTGATTTTTCATCGGCAGAGGTATTGCGGAGTGCTGAGGAACTCCTCGCTCGGGCTGATATTGATCTCGTTTCAATCTGCACCCACACGGATACACATGTGGAACTCGCACTCCAGTCAATGCTGGCTGGAAAGCATGTGCTAGTCGAGAAGCCGATCGCGATCAACTCTGATGATGTCAAAGCACTTGCCAAGGCGGCGAATAGCTCAGGCCGAGTGTGTATACCCGCGATGTGCATGCGGTTCTGGCCCGCTTGGATACGGACGCGTGAGATGATCGAATCAAAGGAGTTCGGCGGGGTTCGCAGTGCCGTCTTCAATCGGCTTGGATCAAGGCCCAGCTGGTCCACCGAGTTTTATGCCAATGAAAAACGATCTGGTGGAGTTCTCTACGATCTCCATATCCACGATACTGATTTCATTGTCCAATGCTTTGGGCTCCCAGACTCTGTGGTCACGACTGGCGACGGGTTGCATCTGAGTACCGCGTTCCAGTATTTGGACGGCCCGGTCCATGTGCTCGCTCATGCCGCATGGGATCACCAGCCCGCCGCTGGGTTTGAGATGCGATGTACCATTGTCTGTGATCAAGCCACAATCGACTTCGATATCAACAGAGATGACCAACTGGTGATCCATCAAGGGACTGATTCAAAGGCAGTTGATGTAGGCAGCCTCAGCGGTTACGACGGCGAGATTCGGGGAATCATCAATATGATTCTCGGCAAAACGCCGCAGTTGGGGTGCTCAATGAACGACGCGGTCGACATTGCCTGTTTACTCGACGCTCAGCTTGAAAGCATGAGAAGTGGGGCGAGAGTATCGGTCAAGGATTAAGCCGTGTCGGCTCCTGATTCGGATTCGTCCGGTACTGCAGATGGGTTTTTGAACAGCAGCACAAATACAACCAGGATAATCAGGGCGAATCCTGCGGGGTAGATCCAGACTTGTTCCCAATCGGTTGTCGTTAGGCCATCGGTTGTCGTTGTGTATTTGGCAACCAGTTTCCCGGAAAGCTGGGCGCCAATGAGCATTCCAAGCCCTTGTGTGATGAGCACAAGGAATCCTTGAGCCTGTCCGCGCATCTTGGATCCTGAGACTTGGTCGGTGTAAATTTGGCCTGTGACGAAGAAGAAGTCATAGCAAATGCCGTGGAGCATAATGCCTCCGAGGACCATCCATCTGATTTGTTCATCTGCTGCTGAGGCAAAGAGTCCGTACCGAGCAATCCAAGCGAGCATACCGATGGCAAGCATCCATTTGACGCCGAATCGTGCAAAGAAGAGTGGCATGACAACCATGAAAGCAATCTCAGACATCTGCCCGTAAGACATGGTTTGTGCGATTTGGTCCACACCCATGTCTCCGACAAACTGGCCGGCGAAGCTGTAGTATGCTGCAAGGGGGATGCAGATCAGGAACGAGCAGATCGCAAAGACAGCAAACGACCGGTCTTTGAGCAGCGAGATTGCGTCAATGCCGATGGCGTCTCTTGCTGAGAAGGGCTTGTCCTTGGCGGGCGGTGGGGTGTGTGGCAAGAAGAAGCTGTAGATCCCGAGCAGGATAGCCGACCCCCCTGCAAGATAGAACATGTTGGGGGACTTGTCAAAGACGAGCTTTGAGATTGCGACATTGGCAACGATCCATCCGATGGTCCCAAAGACACGGATCAACGGAAACTGCTTTTCAGCGTTTGACATATTGTGAAGGGCGAGTGTGTTGGTCAGTCCGAGCGTGGGCATATAGCAGAGCATGTGCAGAAGAATTGCGATAATAAAGAGTGTCGAAGATCTTTCGGATGCGAGCGGTGCAAGACAGAGCGCCACTCCACCGAGAAGATGGAGGATGCCGAGAATTCGCTCGGTGGCGAAGAAGCGGTCTGCGACGAGCCCGAGAAAGAACGGAGAGATGATCGCGGCGATTGGACCCACGGTGTATGCCCACCCGATGGTTTCAGGTTTCATTCCCGCCCCGTTCATGAAGGGTCCCATGGTGACATACCACGCCCCCCAAACGAAGAACTGAAGGAACATCATCACGGAGAGTTGAATGCCGACGATTCCGCCGAGTCTTTGTTCTTTGGGAGCCATTCTGGTGTATCCTGTGGGTGTAGATATCGCGAATTGGTTTCCGCAGAGGATACCAGAAAAATACTTAACCTGCACTGGCCTGAAGACAAGGATTCAAAGAAATGACAAGACCTGTCACCTTATTTACAGGCCAGTGGGCCGATTTGCCGCTTGCTACGCTTGCCGCAAAGGCATCGGAGTGGGGATACGACGGTCTCGAACTCGCGTGCTGGGGAGATCATTTCGAGATTGATCGGGCGATGAGTGAAGACGGGTACGGCCAAGGACAGCTCGATATCCTCGATCAATATGGATTGAAATGCTTCGCGATTTCCAATCACTTGGTTGGGCAAGCTGTTTCAGATCCAATTGACCCCCGCCACCGGTCAATACTGCCGGACCGAATTTGGGGTGATGGCGATCCGGTTGGAGTCCAGCTCAGGGCCTCTCAGGACATGATGGATGCGGCAGAGGCCGCTAAGTCGATCGATGTTGATGTGGTTAACGGGTTCACCGGGTCGCCGATATGGAACAAACTCTATTTCTTTCCGCCAACTTCAGTTGAAGAGATTGATGCCGGGTACCAGCAGTTTGCATTACAGTGGAAGCCCATTCTCGATGCCTTCTCCAAACAAGGCGTGAGGTTTGCACTTGAGGTTCATCCAACAGAGATCGCCTATGACATCGTCACCTTTGAACGAGCCCTCGATGCACTTGACGGGCACAAAGCCTTCGGCATCAACTTCGATCCATCGCATCTGATTTGGCAAGGGCTCGATCCTGTCAAACTCATTGATTGGTTTGCTGATCGAATATTCCATGTGCATGTCAAGGATGCGTCTACAACACTTGATGGCACCAACTCGATCCTTGGCGGGCACCTCGGGTTCGGTGATCACCGGAGAGGGTGGGATTTTCGCTCGCCCGGGCGGGGGGATGTTGACTTTGAGGGAATTATCCGAGCACTCAATAGAATCAACTACACCGGGCCTTTGAGTGTGGAATGGGAAGACAGCGCTATGGATCGGGAGCACGGCGCCCGGGAAGCGGCCGTGTTTGTAGAGGCATTAGACTTCCCGAGTTCATCCAAGGCCTTTGATGCTTCGTTTGACTCGGATTCGGAGTCTGGGGAGCAGTTGTCATGAGTGGAACGCTTACATACGCGATGATCGGGGGCGGGGTCGGTGCAAATATTGGGCATGTGCACCGCCGGGCGATTGCTCTTGATGGTCGTGCCCGCCTTGTCGCGGGGGCGCTCTCATCTACTCCTGAGCGATCAGCCGAGAGTGCCAAGGAACTTGATCTTGAATCGGATCGGTCATACCAAACATATCAAGAGCTCTTTGAGCTTGAATCCAAGCGTAAAGACCGCGTGGACTTTGTGTCGATAGTGACGCCCAATGACACACACTATCCAATCGCAAAGATGGCGCTCCAGCACGGGTTCCATGTTGTGCTCGACAAGCCGGCGACCCATACATCCGCCCAAGCTCAGGAGCTTCGCGAGCTCGCAGATTCGAACGGATTAGTTTGTTGCGTCACCTACAACTATACGGGCTATCCGATGATCCGCCAGGCGCGGGCAATGGTCCGGGATGGTGTGCTGGGGAATATTCGCAAGGTGTTCTTGGAGTATCACCAGGATTGGCTTGCAACGGATCTTGAATCGCAAGGACACAAGCAGGCGAGTTGGCGTGTTGATCCTTCAAAGGCCGGGCTCGGTGGTGCGCTGGGAGATATCGGGACGCATGCCGAGAACTTGATCTCCTTTGTGACCGGGCTCTCGATGGAATCCCTCTACGCAAATCTACATGCATTTGTTCCCGGCCGGACACTCGATGATGATGTATCTGTGATGATCCGGTACAACGGAGGGGCGCATGGAGTACTCACCGCTTCTCAGGTGTGCGTTGGAGAAAGCAACGGCATATCACTCAGGATATACGGGGATCAGGGCGGCTTGGTCTGGTATCAAGATTCAGCCAACGACCTCAGGGTGACGAAGATCGGTGCCAATCCGGTTATCTATACAAGGTCAGGGCGGGGGCTTCATTCGGACGCGGTTGTCTCATCCCACACACCGCCTGGGCACCCAGAGGGGTACCTCGAAGCATTTTCAAACATCTACCGGGGTGCTATTGATCGGATTCTCTCCATAGGGATCGGTGGTGAGAGTGCAGATTTGTCTCGGCTTGCTCAGTTGATTCCCGGGATGGACGATGGGGCTCAGGGGGTTCGGTTTGTTGAGAAGTGTGTTGAGAGCGCCAAGAAAAACACCCAGGTCAACTGGGTGTGATCTAGGTCTGAATTAGAGTGGGTATGTCGATCAGTCGAGCTCGATGATCCTTATGTCACGATACTCAACGATATTCCCATCGTGGTGCCCCTGAACAGCGAGGTGTCCAGACTCAAACTCATTGAGCTGTGTATCAACCATTGGCTGCCCGTTGATCCAAGTTCGGATGTGGCTGCCTTCGACCCGGACACGGTAATCAAACCATGCATTATCACGGGTGATCGGCGCGCTCACATCGGAGGCCCAGGCTTTGTCGTAGACAACGCCTGTAAAGTTCTTGGGGTCGTGGTTGTCAACCTGAGCCTCGTATCCGATCGGCCAAGGATTGTTCGGATCTGGGTTGGGTTTGACACGGAAGTACATCCCGGAGTTTCCGTGATCATTGATTTTGACCAATGCTCTCATCTCAAAGTTTGTATAGCTTGCCTTGGTAAACAGGTGGCCCGGACCTTTACGTCCGATGAGTGAACCGCCCTCGTTTGTCCAGACTGCATTGTCTTGAGAAAACCAGTTGTCTAGGTTCTCGTCAATGAGCGGCATCATTCCATCCGGTTCAGGGTCAGATGAAAGGTCCTTGATTTTGATATTCCGATAGCGGAATGGGTGCCCGTGATCTTGGAGCGAGATATATCCGGTCGTGGCCCTCGCATCGAGAGGCAATGGGCTGTCTGGTGATCGGAAGTATCCACGATCGTCGAGAGTCTCATTGTGGATCACATGAATTCCATTGAGATCTACATTGATCGTGTCTCCAATAACACTGATGTGGTAGGTGTTCCACTGGCCGGCGGGGTTGACGGCCATCTCTGATGCGGTGATCGCTGTGTAGATCGAGCCGCAGGTGTGGTCCTGTGGTTCTTGGCCGTTGGTGTCAAGGATCTGGACTTCGAATCCGGTAAAGGCAGGGTCGCCGTTTGATGACCCCCTGATTCCGACGCCCGAGTTCCCGCCTTCGGGCATCCAAAAATCGAGCATGAGCTCGAAGTCGCGGTACATTCTGTCTGTCCTGATCCAGTGCCCTTTGCCTGGCTTGATTGTGACGAGCTCGCCATTGACCACTCCCCATGCGTCAAGGTCGCCTTGGGATGTCCAGCCAGTGAGGTCCTTGTTGTTGAGAAGCTGGACCCAGCCTGATTCATTGGCAGGCTTAGACGGTGCCTCATGAGTGGCAGGCAAAGTTCCACAGGCGGTCATCGAAACCGTTGTAAGTAAGATACCGGATATAAACAGGTTCATAGAGTGGCTCCGTCCATCTTTGACAGGGATTCATTCAATGTCGGCAGTGGACATTTGGAGTATTCTACCAAAACCAACCCATTGCAAGCCGGGTTCCGCGGACATATTTTGGGGGATTCAAGCATTCCTAGGCTCAAGGATCGGGTTCGCCGTTGCTTGGAGCGCTTTGATCAATGGGTGTGATGTAGTCGTATGCCCGTTGTTCATGGCAGGCCGAGATGCACGATCCGCCTGAGATTGATTGAGTGAACCCGATGGGGAGTTCCCAGCCCCCGGGTCCGAAGGGAAAGCGTTCTCGCATGAGTGCGGGTTGCGAACCAGCGTGCGGTTCGTGGCAGATGCCGCACGATCTTCCTTTCTCTCTATTGATATGTAAATAATGTAGATTCTGTGTTCCGTTACGGAAGTTTGTTAGTGAGCTGATCTCGTCTTTGATGAGCTTGGGATCGTGGCAGCCCAAACACATCGCGTAGTTCTCAGGGTTGTACTCGTCATATTTTTTATCTGGATAGCTTTGGAGTAACAACGATTTCTGCGTCGAAAAGTGAGAGGCGTGGCAACTCGTGCATTCACCTCTAGCCACGGGTTCATGAACCACCGGCGATTCGGCGATGAGTGACTTCATGTCTTGAACGATACTTCCTGGAGCAGATGCAGTCTCATTGTTGTGGCAGGTGAAGCATAAACCGCTTGATGATTCGGTAAGTAGTTTGTCGTGATCACTCGAATGGGGCGAATGACAGTTCGTGCAGAGTTGATCAGATTCGAACGGGCTATGAACGCTTTTAGCAAGTGGCAGATTGTCGACCATGTCCTCGTGACATCCCACCAAGCAAATCGTGCGCTGACTATCGATGAGCAAAGCCGGCTCGTCAGAACCATGCGGAACATGGCAGGCTACACATCCTTCTCTGGCTACCGGATCATGAATAGAGGGTCTTTGCTCTGAATACTGGTAGATGCCGAGAAGGCTGCCGATACCAAGACCCTTGTGGCATGTAATGCACAGTGTGTCCCTGCTTTGAACCAAGAGTTTCTCATGATTAGAATGATGGGCTTCGTGGCAAGTAAGACAATCGCCCTCATTCACAGGATGGTGCATGAACTCGCTGTTGGATTCGTCATGGCAACTGACGCAGAGCTCTTGAGTGGAATGGGTCCGTATGTAACTCTTCCGCTTTCCTCCATGCGGATTGTGACAATCGATGCAAGTCCCGAGTGCGAACGGTTCGTGCGAACTGACCGGGGCATCAGAGAACGAGTGGCATTCAACGCATCCTGAGGTTTCCGACGTTGCTGCTTCGAAGGAATGGGATTCAAACTCGCCGATAGACTTATGGCAAAGCGTGCAATCGCCCGTGGCGACCGGAGCGTGGACCCATCTGGTTTTTATGAGCAACTGGTGGCAACCGACCGTTGAACATCCCACTTCGTAGTTGGTCATGGTCATGTCTTGGATTGGTGGGTCAATAAAACTATCTATTCCAGCAGGTGCATTGCAGGGCAATGCAGAAGCAATGATTATGGAATAAAGAATGACCCATTTGTGTGCAAGTTTGGCATGAATCAGTGATGAGTTCTTAGGGTGAGAAACAGATGGTGTTTCAGATGAGAATATGTTGGTGCGCCATTTGCAGGTCATTTCAACCTCAGCGTATTTTAGGCTTTTCAGTTCTTGCCTTTCAAGTCACCAAATACAAATAGGCGAGTATAAAATGAAGAAAGCGAGAACAGCAGGATTATTAGACATGATCCGATTAAAACACTTTCTTGACCTGATAGCAATGAGCAAGATATCGATCTTTGGTTCCGTATTGGTGACCACCGCCGTTGGTGCAGACGCGATGTTGATCATCGGGGAACTTCTCATCTTTGAGAGTAATCCGTACATTGGTATCATTGCGTATGTCTTATTTCCGGGAATCGCCGCGACCGGCCTAGTGCTGATCCCTATCGGGATACTGCTGGTGATGAGAAAGTCTCACCGTGATCCGGTTGGAAAGCTTGTTCGAAAGGCAAGCCGAAAGCATGTCGCCCGGCTAATAGTTAGCCTCACACTCATCAATTTCGTACTCTTCGCCTTTGTAGGCTACCGGAGCATTCACTTTATGGAATCCGCGGAGTTCTGCGGGCTTACCTGCCATAAAGTAATGTCTCCCGAATATACCGTCTATCAGAAATCCCATCATTCAGGGGTCGCTTGCGTGGAATGCCATGTTGGACCCGGGGTTGGATGGCTGATTAAATCCAAGCTCGACGGCACACGGCAGCTTGCGGGTGTAGTCCTCGATAACTATTCCAGGCCGATCGAGACCCCAATCCACAACATGCGTCCGGCTGAGCATATCTGCGGCGAGTGCCACAGCCAAGACAGTTACATCGGTCAGAAACTCAAAATCTTTGAGCGATATGAATCCGACGAATACAACACCAAAACTTTCAGTGTTATCAACCTTCGGCTCGGAGAGCCCGCAGATCATGGAGAGGGCCTGAGTGGTATTCACTGGCACAGCCAAGAGGGGTTGGAGATCCGATACTGGTCATCAGACGAAAAACGGGAGCAAGTGATTCGTGTCGAAATGATCAATGAGCATGGTGAAAAAAATGTGTGGACCAAGCCAAGAAATGATGAAAGCGGTCATGCGGGGAAAGGTCATGATGAGGGGTCTGGTCACGGTCGGCTGATGGATTGTACAGATTGCCATAATCGGCCAACACATGAGTTTCTCGCTCCAGATCTCGCACTCGATAATCTTCTCGCGGCTGGCGCGGTCGATCCCAAGATCCCATGGATTCGTGCGATTTCATTCGAAGTGCTCACACAGCAGTATGAGACAGATGACGCTGCGATGGCCGCGATTGCATATCTACCGAGGTTGTACAGCGAACAATACGGGGAGCCCACACTTGAGCACACTGAGGCTTTGAAAGAAGCAGTCCCGGTCCTCCAAGAGTTGCACAAGACCTATGTGTATCCTGAGATGAAGATCGAGTGGAATACCTATCCCGCCCGCATTGGCCACCCAACATCTCATACCTCGGCGTGCTTCCGTTGTCACGGAGGGCTGCTGGTTGATCCCAATGGGATCCAGATCACCAACGATTGCAGTTCATGCCATTTTGTGCTTGCTGAGGACGAGAAAGACCCAGTAATCTTGCGGCTATTGGAGGATTGATGATGCGGTTGACGACAAACAACTCGATCATTCGCCAGGCAGCAGCAAGTTGCAAGTTGTGCGTGATGTGGGCAGCGATGGGGATAGTGGCCAACGCAGTAATGGCTCAGCCGTCAACTCTAGATACCTTGATTCATGCTCGCCAAAACCAAACTGAGGTTAAAGAGCCTGCGCGTGTCAAACCTGTCGGGCCAACAGAGCTCTCGGGGTGTTCCGCTTCGGATTGTCACCCGGGGAAGAAAGAGTATTCGTATCTGCACGGGCCCTTGTTTGTCGATGCATGCAACGCGTGCCATGTGTCGGTGAATCCAAAGCTGCATCAGTACGAGCTCGCAAGGGCTACTGATCAGCTGTGTGTTTATTGTCATGAGTTTGATTTGGCCGACAAACTACAAATTCACGAGCCGTTTGGGGATGGGACATGCCTTCCTTGTCATAGTCCTCATGGGGGGAGCGGCCCCAATTTTCTGAAATCAGAAAGCTATGGGGATCTCTGCTTGAGCTGTCATGATGATCACGGTGGGGCCCGTAACTTGAGCCATGGCCCGGCATCAGCCGGAGCATGCAACGCGTGTCATGAGCCTCACGCTTCGAATGAGCGGAAACTTCTCGAGCTTGATGGCAGAGAGTTGTGCTTGCAATGTCATGTGTCGCTTGACATCGAGATCGAAACAGCCCGAGTGGTTCATGAACCTGTGACTGCGGATTGCCAGGTGTGTCATAATCCACATGAAACCGAGAATAAGTCGTTATTAATCATGGAGACCACAGAACTTTGTATCAGGTGCCATGAAGATATTCATCAGACAATCGAAGAATCGACTACAGCTCATGGAGCCATGCTTACGGAGCGATCCTGTGTAAACTGTCATTCCCCACACGCCAGTGACTATTCACGGCTACTTAAAAATGATATCGAGACTCTTTGCTTTGAGTGCCACAACCAAGAGATAGAACTCGAGGACGGCACCAAACTAGTCAATATCAAAGAAATCATCGAGACTGGTGCGAGCCTGCATGGACCCGTGGCATCCGGGAATTGTACAGCATGCCATGAGATCCACGGCGGAAATAATCGTAAGTTACTGGTCCGCGAGTACTCAGACAAGCTGTATTCACCTTTCGACGAAACTCAATATGCGTTATGCTTTGGATGCCATGACCGTGCATTGGTTATGGACGAACGCACAACAACCGTGACCCAGTTCCGGAACGGGGATGTGAACTTGCACAATGTCCATGTGAATAATGATCAGAAAGGCCGAACATGTTCGGTTTGTCATGATTCCCACGCGGCCAATCGGGAGTTGCATATCCACGATACGGTCCCGTTCGGCCCCGGCGGATGGAATCTGCCGATTTACTTCCAGAAGCTCGAGAACGGTGGGAGCTGTGCATCAGGATGCCATCAGGGTCTTGAATATAACAGGGTGAATCCTGTGAACATAAATTTGATCCATCAAAAGACCAAGGGACAGAAAGAGAAGGAGCAAGAAAAATGAACGCGCAATCTACTCTATCAAGATTCTGCATCGCAATCGCTCTCGCAGCTGGGATCGCTCAGGCGGACCCCGACAAAAAGATTCAGCCAGGCGATCAGATGCCCGAGTTCTCGCTCCAATCAGATCAAGGCAAGGAAATCAGTAATACGATTTTCAGCGATCGCACTACGGTGTTCATCTATGTAATCGCCAAACAGCAGGGTTCAGAACGCGCAATCGCTGACGCGAGCAAAGTGATCAATGACATGAAAGGCCAGCCAGTGAACCTGGTTATTGTTTCAGGAAATCCGGATCACTCAGAGTATTTTCAAGAGTTCTGGGAAGAGAAAAAAATTCAGGCGACGCTCGCGGTTGATCCAGAGCGAGCCCTTTACGGGGCTCTCGGCCTCATCGCATTTCCTACAACTCTGGTAGTCAATACCGATGGCAAGCTGGTTCACGCACTCTCTACGCATAGCTCAAACTATCCCTATGTTCTGGAAGGGTATATTCAGCACGCGGTTGGTCAGTTGGATGATTCGGCACTTCAGGAGCATCTCAAAGCGCGGAGCCTCCCTACAAGTTCTCCAAAGAGTGTGGCATCACGCCATCGAGCTGTTGCTCGACTAATGCAAGGTAAAGGGCTTTATGAAACAGCAGAAAAAGAACTCATCGTGGCTCTTGAATACGATGAAGAAAACCATGATACACGCCTGGATCTTGCCGATCTGTACCTGCATTTAGGCCGAGTTTCAGAAGCGGCAAGCTACATCGGTCAGGTACTAAGTGCGGATCCTGAGCACCGGCGGGCGATGCTTCTCCAAGGAATAATGCTCTTTCGCCAAGGTAACTATCCAGAATCAAGAGCTACCCTCCAGCGAGCGTTGGTTCTGAACCCAGATCCTGCCCGCACGCTCTACTACCTTGGGCTTGTCAGCGAAGCTCTGGGTGATATTGATCAGGCGGTGAACTACTACCGTCAATCAGTGGGTAGATTGTTGAATGAGCCATTTGAATAACTGAAGGTACTGCTCAGCGATGAGTACAAAGGGTCCAATGCCAACCGAAACCATGCCAGCCCGGTTTGCAGTGAATCTCCAGAAGATCGCGTCCTTTCTAGGGTCCGCAAAGTTCGCAGTACTGATTCTGGTTATCAATATTGAATCAATCATTGTTGGGTCGTTGATCCAGTACGCATTCGGTACGCAAGCAGCGATGGAATTTATCTTCAACTCGTGGTTTCAATGGGTTCTCATGGCTTGCATCTGCCTGAGCTTGTTGGTTTCGATAGGCCAACGATTCCCGTGGAAGATGGGGCACGCAGGGTTTATTGCTGTACACCTTTCGGTCGTAAATATAGTTGTATCAGGATTTGTGACCTCTATGTACAGGGTAGATGAGACTGCTACAGTTCAGAGAGATCAGCCAAGCACTCTTCTACATGGTGATGTTTCACAAGTTTCAATCGAGCTTCTAGACTATCGGCTCGATCATTACCCTTCGACATCCATTACGCTGTCAGAACTGGCTGATGTCAACCTGGGGTTCGACGGGTCACCTTTATCCAGGCACACATTAAGCAGCGTTCAATCTACCTCATACAGAGGGTGGAGAGTTTCTTTATTGGGAACTGATGAGGCTGGGGCGATCCGCTTTGGTTTGATGAAGGATCCAGGAATTCCACTCTTGTATACCGGATGCTGGATGCTACTGGCCGGCGTATGTTTCTTGCTCTGGACATCGTGGGTTGGGCGGGATCATCAACGAATACGACGCGAATCACGAGAAGTTTACAGCAAGAACTTCGTCAGGGTCTGGCTGTCCCCCATGGTACTCGGGCTGGTGGTGTTTGCGTTGGTATTTGCAAAGCCCACGCTAAATCAAAACCAGCCGGAATACAGATGGAAAGAGTCATTGGCTTCTGTTCCGTTACAGTATCAGGGGCGGGTCATGCCTCTGGATTCGTACGCAAAGATTGTTGCTGAGGAGCTGACAGGTAACACGCACTGGCCAAGCGGTCATGCCTCTCGGTTTCTTGCAGGCAGAGATCACCTAGATTTGTTTGCCGATCTTCTGTTCAGGCATTCTGATATGTTTATTGAGCCAGTAATACTGGTGGTCAACAACAAGCTCAAAGCACGCCTTGGTTTACCTCTAGAGAGGGACCTTTTTTCTGCGGCTGAGCTCATGGAGAATGGCAGTATTCATCAACTCTCGGCCGAAATTCAATCAAAGACAATCTCGCAGAATGGGTACCGTCCGTCATCATTGGAAATCGATCTGATGGACAGCCAGCGGCGAATTACTCTACTGGTCAGATTTCCGGAGAGCTTTGGACAATCGATTGGAGCGGGGCAGGCCAATGATCAATCTTTGGAAGATTTGGGAGTTCGTGGAGAAATGATGCCCGGCAATGTTCAGGCCACGCTCTCCAAAATGAAATTTGCATATCTTGGAAGCGGAGCCTTAGACGAAGCGGCCAAAGAATTAGTTCTGGAAATGCAGCATCATTGGGATATGCAAAGCCAAGCGAGCAATTCTGTGGACATAGAGCTCATGTACAACAATCGCTCGCCATGGAAGTTGGCCATGTGCGCCAACTGGATCTGTTTTCTGTTCGTGGTAGCATGGGCAAAGTTCGGGCATTTTTGGATCAGATTGTGCATTGCCGCTTGCATTGCGTGGTCAGTAAGCGAGCAGCTATTTGGTCATTACTTGAGGTTTATGTTTTTGGGGCATATCCCTGTTTCAAATACATATGAAGTACTGTTGTGGATGGGTCTAATCGCTATTTGTCTAGTAGCATTGGGTGGCCTACGAGGATCATGCAAGGCTTGCGTGCTGGCCGGTGTCGGGGCGTGTCAGCTTTGTTTGTTCATGTCGATGCTTGTTCCCGCTGCGGATCAATCGGGCGTACTCCCAGCAGTTCTCCGATCAAACTACTGGATTGCTGTCCATGTGCTCACGATTGTATCGTCGTTCGGATTCATGTTGCTAGCTGCTGTCCTAGCGCATGTATACCTTCTAAGGGGCGTTGTGCTGCCACAGAGGAACGGGGACTCGTCTAGGCTTCAGGCCGCATTTGTTCGTTCGATGGAGGGTGGTGCCATCTTGCTGACCGCAGGTACAATACTGGGAGGTGTGTGGGCTGCTGAGTCGTGGGGCAGATTCTGGGGCTGGGACGCGAAGGAATCTTGGTCGCTGGTGTCCATTCTATTCTATATTTGCCTGTTCCATGCCAAGTATGCTGATTGGATCCGAGGCTTCGGATTGGCGGTGGGTGCGATAGCCGGATTCGCATGCGTAATCTGGACTTTCTATGGCGTGAACTATGTAACGGGTTCTTCACTGCACTCATATGGCTCAGGTTCCGGAGGGCACACTTGGTTGCTCTTCTGGTTTGCAGCAGAGCTGGTCTTCGTGTCGATGTGTGCAGCAAGAAATGCATTCAGCACTCCATACTCTCAGGATACAACAAGTTCTGATTCACAATAGCCCGGTGTGCTCAAGGTCAAGCTGGATTGTCATCCATTCAGTTGAGCATTTCAAGTGTGGTTCTTATCACACAAGAACGTTGTGTGGTTCACGTGTGAAGACCCTGCCATATATATGCAGTTGATGGGTACTTGCTTCTCAGAGATGAGTCAGGCAAAAAAACAGACTTCTTGTCGATGGGAAAGTACAGACCCCAATATTTGAATCGAGGGTGAAAGTAGCGAAGAGAATGCATGTTTAACCCATTTAAAGCCAGAATCAGAATCAGAAGGCTCCAGGCGGCAAGCAAGATTGGCGCAACGATTCAATGTATAACCATTTGGCACTCATTTTGCAACTGAACCGCTGTAATGCAGCTGAGTGAACTACGGTTTAACAAAATCAGCACTCATTCGGCTACATCATCTTCCATTTCTTCAGACCAGACAGTCACATCATTCGAGTCAATCAACCCACATGTGTCGTTGTGACAGCTCTGTCTTTCTCAGTGTGTGAGGTTACACGCGCAGGCCGGTTCGATGTTGATCCGGATACGAAATGCGCTGAATAGATGATTGATAGGAGAATCCAGAATTCGTAGCAACCTCGGGGATGAACCGAGAAACTTCGTTGTGGACAGGACATCAAGAATTGGCTCCTTGGCTATGTAGTCAAGAGGGTTGTCCTATGTCAAAATTCTTGAGAAATGAGGTACAGATATGAAGTTAGGAAGAATGGCGATTTCAACCCTAGTTCTGCTTGTGATTGGAGGAGGGGCCAGCATCACAGCAGCAGAATCAAGTGATCATGAAGTGATAGGACGCGTTCTGGGCGGTCAGCTCTACGACAAATGGTGGGCGGCTGCAAATGTAGCGGAGCCAATCGGAGATCACCCGCTCTACCCAGCAATTGGACAGAAAACCGGCTCATCCACATGGCGTTGCAAAGAATGCCACGGCTGGGATTACAAGGGTGTTGATGGGGCCTACGGATCAGGCTCTCATTTCACAGGCATCGGTGGCGTGTTTGGTTCAACCATGACCGCCGAGGAAATGTTTAACTTGATCAAGACTGATTCCGGGAACTTTGGACACGGCTACGGCAATGCCGGGCTTTCCGATGAAGATATCAACAACATCGTGACTTTCCTTCGGCAGTCAGTGATTGATACAGATCAGTACATTGACGTAAATAATGAGTTCGTTGGCGACAGCGCTGTCGGCCGCTGGGGATACCAGGCTGCCGGTGGTTACTACAACTGCGCCAGCTGCCATGGGGACGATGGCACCGAGATCAACTTTGGTGACACTATCAACCCGCAGTATGTCACAGATGTTGCTTCCGGGAATCCATGGGAGTTGCTCCACAAAATCCGATTCGGGCAACCCAGCACACAAATGACAAGCTGGTTGCTGGTCAACGGTGAAGATCAAGGTGCGGCTGACATCGGTCGCTACTTGCAAGATGGATTCCCGATCGCAGAGTATGTCGGCGACCAGGCCTGCAAGCAGTGCCACGAGAACTGGCCAACGCCTGATTTCTTCGACGCATACAAAGATTCAGCTCACCCCTACAAGCTGCTGCATGTCGCCGGCGACCAACCGCCGCCTGATGCATGGCCGCACTCGCCAACCCCTCCGCTACCAGTCGTATATGGTGCGCAGCTTGAATGGACCGACATCGAGTATGTCATCGGGAACTACAACTGGAAGGCCCGGTTCGTTGATCCTGATGGCTACATCTACACCGGTGATGTAGACGATAGAACTCAATGGAATCTCGCAACAGAGGAATGGGTCCCGTACCACGCCGGTGAAGTAGGCAAGCCTTACAACTGCGGCAGGTGTCACACAACCGGATACCAACCCGAAGGTCATCAGTTTGACCTCCCAGGGTTAATCGGAACATGGGAAGAGGACGGCGTCCGCTGTGAAGCATGCCACGGCCCTGGCAGCGATCATGTTGCGAAACCAACAGAAATGCTCCCAGAAAATGGCAAATCATGCGCTGAATGTCACTACCGAGACTCAGAGTTCCGCATCCCATGGAAGGGTGGATTCACAAGGCATCACCAGCAGGCCGAGGACTTTGCGCACTCGCCACACGATGTGATGCTGACCTGTAATACATGCCATGATCCGCACCGCTCGACTATCCAAGGCAACGGCGGCCTGATCGCTTCTTGCACGGATTGTCACGAGGGCGACGCCAGCAACAGCTTCTACCTTGTTGATGAGATGGAAGATGTAGCTTGTATCGAATGCCATATGCCTCATATGGGTAAAAATGCAGTCGCGGTCAATATGTACAAAGGCGATATCCGAGCCCATATCTTCAATATTACCGACGCACCAATATTCGCGGCTGACAATGTCTATGAAGACGGCGGCGGTTTGTACTGGAATCAAGAGAATGACGAGTCATTCGTAACCCTTGATTATGCGTGCATGGGTTGTCACATCGAGAACGATGAGCCTCTGACTATGGAAGAGGCATCAAACTACGCTGTTCGGATTCACACTAATCATAACGCCACGCTGCCCATCATCCCGGGCTGCGCAGCAGACCTGAACAGTGATGGGAATGTTGATTTCTTTGATATCAGCGAGTTCCTTGTACTGTTTGCTGCTGCCGATCTCGTTGTAGATTCGAACGATGATGGTGTGCTCGACTTCTTCGATATTTCGGAGTTCCTTGTAGACTTTGCAGGAGGATGCCCATAACGAAGCTCATGGATTCAGATTGTCAATTAGTTTGAATCCATGCCGATAACTCACGAAAAGGAAATGGCCTGCGGCAGAATAAAACCCATCTGTCGCAGGCTTTTTAACTGGCTAAGTGTAATAGTTGCAGTAGATTTCATAGTTGTGTACAATCGATCCAAGCACTGAGATCAAAGGATAATCCAAGGTTCAATCCTTGCGTCAAGTGTACTTTGGCCGTGTGGTATGAGATTAGATAAAGCATCCAAATGAACGACAAACCGAACACAAACAATCAGCCCGATGAGCACGGCGATATCACCCGTTTGCTTGAGCAAGCGGGTGCAGGTTCTGTTGAGGCCCGTGAGAGTTTGTTGAAAGAGGTGTATAGCGAACTCCGGGTGATCGCGGCTTCGCACATGCGACATGAGCGGAATGATCACACACTCGGCGCAACGGCATTGGTCAATGAATCCTACCTCCGCCTTATTCATACACTTGGTGGGATTGATCAGCAGGATACCACTTCAGAGAACGATCCGTATTCATTTGCGCATAGACACGCGTTCTACAAGGCCGCGGCTACGGCTATGCGGAGAATTTTAATCGATCACGCACGAGCTAAAGCAACGCACAAGCGTGCAGGGGCTGTTCGTGGGCGTCGGATCAGTATTGATTTGATTGAAGCGTCAACTTTGGCCGATCCGCACTATTTGTTGTCACTCAATGACGCTCTTTGCCGCCTTGAGAGTGAAGACGAACGCGCCGCGTCGGTTGTTCGTCTGCGATTCTTCGCCGGCCGACAGATCGATGAGATCGCGGAAATGCTTGAGGTGTCTTCTCGGACAGTGAAGAGAGACTGGGAGTTTGCAAGAGCCAGGTTGCAACAAATTATCGAGGAGCAAGAGAAGTCCGATGGATCCGACTAACGATGCCAATACCAGTTTAAACGCATCTCAGCGGATCGAGGTAAAGGAACTCTTCGGGCTGCTCCTTGACGCCGATGAAGCGGGTCAATCAAGCACTGCGTGCTCAAAGCAGATCATGTCGACAGCTGACAAAGCAGTAGGGTCCGCAAGTTCTGCTGTTGCAAAAGCGGCCAAGCTACTTATGGATGCACATCACCGAGCCGATACCGGATTGTTGTGCGAAACTGATGGATTCATTGCGATATCGAGTGACTATGAGCAGAATATTGGCTCCAAAGTCACACCCCCGATTATTAACGGCTATCGAATCCATGAAGAAATCGGTAGGGGCGGATTCGGTGTGGTCTACCGGGCCGAGCAGCTTGTCCCGGTTCAGCGTGCCGTGGCCATCAAGCTCCTCCGGACTGATCTTGCAACCTCGGAAATGGTTGCGCGATTCCAAGCCGAGGCATCGGTGCTCGCACGCATGAATCATGAGGGAATCGCGCGAGTCATAGATGCAGGAATCGATCATGACAGCCGTCCGTTTGTCGCTATGGACCTGATCGAAGGGGTATCAATTGTAAAATATTGCCAGGATCACACTATTCCAACCCGAGACCGTGCCCGCCTTATTGAGCAGGTTTGTGACGCGGTCCATCACGCGCACCAGCGTGCGGTGATCCACCGGGATCTCAAGCCGGCAAATGTACTCGTTGAGAGTTACAACAATCGAGCCCGACCGCGTGTGATCGACTTTGGTATTGCGAAGCTGCTCGAAGATGGCGTCGTTGAAACGCACACGCTTGCCGGGCGTCGCCTTGGAACACCTCGGTACATGAGCCCGGAGCAACGCAGCGGCGAGGGCGGCATTGATATCCGGATCGATGTGTATGCACTTGGAGTACTCCTATGCGAGACTTTGACCGGAAAGGTGCCGCATGGAAACACCGGTACAAAGCGGTCAGACAAATCGGGCACCCGTCCCAGTGGACTGGTCGATGATGACGCACCTGACAGCATTGTACTCGCACGCGAGCTCAAGGGTGACCTAGACAGGATCGTGCTCAAAGCAATCGCCAATGATCCGGATATGCGATATCAATCTGCGGCCGCGATGTCCGACGATATACGAAGATATCTTGACGGCATGCCAGTATTGGCAAAGGAAGCGAGCTTGGTCTATAGAGGATCCAAGTTCGTAAAGCGTCACAAGGCTACCTCATCGCTGGCTGCTATTGCTGGACTTGCGATCATTCTTGGGGGTGTTGGTTTAGCTGCTGGATTGCAGCAGGCCAAATCAAGTCAGAAAATAGCGCAATCTGCATTGCAAGACTCTGAACGGCAACTCATGCGTGCAGAGTTTGTTAACCAGTTTTTGCTTGAAGACATGCTCGGATCAATAGACCCAAATGTGAGTCTTGGGCGTGACATCACTGTCCGTGAAGTCTTCGATATCGCTTATGAGAAACTGAGCGATCGCTCAGATTTAGATGTTCAAACCCAGTACACCACCCTGAGATTGATCGGATTAAGCTACCGGCAAATCGGTGCACATAATGAGGCGATGAGCGCGTTCAAGAAGGCCGCCCAGCTGGCCGACGAGTTCCATGGCCAGCCTTGCCCAGAGTCGATCGAAATCCGATTGCATCTTTATGATGTGATTGTAGGCCAAGGGCGAAGCGGCATGACCAAGCTCGGTCAAGAGCTGAATCAAGATGCCCAGCAAGTTCTTGATCCGAGCGACTCGCTCTATCGGAGCGTCCGGTTGCGTACCACCGATTCAGTAGAAGAACTTCTACAGATAATCGATGTTATGGAGAGCGACCCACAATCAGATCCAGCGGAGCGACTCAAGGCTCTCGCAACACTTGGGAACTTGTATTCATTCTCATTTCAGCCCGACAAGGAACTCGAGATGAGGAAGATGGGTTATGAACTGAGTAATCAGATTTATGGGCCTGATCACAGCGCAACATTTGGTCGCCTCGGTCACTATGCAGCTCTTAGGGCGTCTAAAAAACCTGATCAAGAGACTCTCGATTTACTCTATCAAGCTTATGAACCGGCACGCAGAATCTTGGGGCCTGAACATCCAGTAGCACTCAGCAGCATGAGAACATACGCCAATCTGCTCGGTAAGATTGGAGATCAAGGCAAGGCTATTGAACTGCTGGAAGAAAATGAACGCGGCTACCGAGCCCGCTTCGGTGCTTCTAGCACGCCACATACCGCCACTTGTTCTGTTCTCGGAGAGCACTACCTGCGTGCAAACCGACCCCACGACGCCCTTGAGATGCTGCTCCAAGTCCGCGATGACCGAGCCCGGCAATGGAGCGAGAAGCATGTCTTTAATGTCATTGCTCAGCTGGGTCTGGCAAGATGCTACCTCGCGATAGAAGATGGGCAAGGAGCACAACGAGAAGCCAAGGCAGCTATTCTCATTGCCAAACCGGATAGCACTCGTATGGTGGAAGCGTTGTTTTTACTTGCTCGGTCAATGGAGATGCTTGGTGAGATTTCCCAAGCCTCAACTCAAGCACTCCGAGCCTTTGAAATCATGGAAAGCCAGGAACCGATACCGACCAGCTACTTAGTAGTTGGTGAAAAACTCGCAGATCTCCTCGATGATCTCAGTATGAACCTGAAATCCGGAGTTCTTCGAAGCCGGCTCAACGCTGCTCAAGAACCTCTCGTCGACTAGCCAGTAATGAATAGATAAAATTTTTCAGGATTTCTGTCACCCGGCCAGATTGTTGTCGCATTGACCTCTGGCTCAACCCCATTGGGTGCAGCCCTAGAAGGAACGCAGGTTTCAAAACGCCAATTTTAGCCTTAAAAGCTTATTTGATAGCAGGAGAAGACCATGACACGCAAAGCAGCACTTGTTTCAGCATTGATCACCGTGACCGGATCCGCAACATCAGCGGACATATTTAACTGGGCGGGGGGCGATGGAGATTGGAACGATCACACCCGTTGGTTTGGGCCCGCAAATCAATATCCGGATTCAATCTTGGATTCGGCAACAGTATCGGGTGGGTCAAACGACGTGGTGATGACAACAAACATCGCTGTGGGCTCACTGAATGTATTGAATGGAGCAAATTTATTTGCCAATCATAACTCACTCTTTGTCAGTGGAGATACTCAGGTGAATGGTGGGAGTAGTGCGCTTGTGATTCGGCCTACGCCAGCACTGCGAGATTATGATTCGGATGCGATCTATATCAGAAATGGTGGATTTCTGATTTTGGGGGATTCAGTAGTTCAGGCTGACGAGTTGATTTCTATTGAATCGGGCAGTGCCATCCTTGGGGTTGGGACTATTGAGATGAACTCGACATCCGGCGACCTTGATATTGTCGACGGCGTGATCTGGGCAGATATTGGAGGGAGCAATACTGATAAAATTCTTATCTCACGCACACAGTCAAGCACATCGCGTCTGAACTGGACACATCCAAGTTCAGGCCTGGTTGCTTGGCCTGGGACGACTATTGATATCCAGATACCATTTACAGGGGCACTCGGTGGATCGCTTAGAATGTCCAACGATGCGACTATCCTCAGCGAGAACGCGGTTGTTGCATCGGCAAACTCTGAGATTTATCAGTTTGGCGGGGCGTTGCTCACCCCCGACTTTGCGGTCCTAGAGGCTCCGATTATCGATCTGTACGGATCAATGTCGTTCAATCGCCAGAGTGTGCTCCGGGCCCCCTTTATAGCTCTGCGTGGTACGGGCGTGATGGGTAGCGACAGCGAACTCAATATCGACGCAACGAGCATTATCTTTGATTCGCTAAGTATCTCACCGATCGACGATGACGGTGCGCTTATCCGCTTCGGGACCAACTCGTCAACACTCAATGTCAATGGAGGCACGACCACCATCGACGCGGGGGTCGGCGGGCAGTTTGATCTCGATGGGTTCGGTGCGATGACCGTGAATATCGCGGATGGCTCGTCGTTGGTGCTTGATGTGGAGTTTGTCGAACGGTTCGGATCCAATGATTTTGACTCGGAGCTTAATATTGAAGGCACGCTTGATGTAATGCAAACAGTGCCGATGGTCAGGTGGACCAACGCATCCGGCACCATCAATCTTGATGGCGGCACGATTCAAGGGCGGATTCTTGAGAATGAGTCTTTGATCCAGGGGAGTGGGGCGATCGATTCATTGGTGCTCAACTACGGCACCATCATCGCAGATGGCAGCACGCTTTTCTTTGATCACCTTAATCTGGGCGGATTTGATCTCGAAACACGCGGGGTAATCTATGCTGAGCAGGGTGATATTTCATCGTTACATAACTCTGGTGGGTACCAGTTCTTTGGTGGCGATATGTTTGTTGGCGACGGGGCGGGCATCCGAGAAGTATTCGAGTCAAACAGCGGTGTCATCTTTGGTGATCTCGAGGGGGTCCCGTCACAGCTCTCGATGAACTCCGGAAGAATTCGGGGCTTAGGGCTTATATTGGGTGCAGAGTTTACGACTCAGGGCACTTCGCAACTCCGGGCATCTGGCGCGAGTGAAGTCGACTGGGTCCGGTTTAATGATTCGAGCGTAAACAACATCTCTGGAACCCTGGAAATAGACGGGCACTCTCGGGTTGATGACGGCGCGCAGTTCGAGGGCGTAGGCACAATCGTAGCGGTTCATACGGGAAAAACGATGAGCATGACCAGTGGTGCGAGTCTACAGGATGTCGGGCTAGAGAATCATGGGGCGCTTTCGATTGGTGATTTCTTCGAAGGCGTTGGTCAAGCGTCTGTTGCAAGCCTTGTGCAGGCGAACACCTCCACGCTTGAGATCGACCTTGCCGGCGATAACAACGGTATTGAACACGATCAGCTGCAAGTACTCGGTTCAGCAAGCGTATCGGGAACACTTGAAGTCGGATTGGTTGATGGGTTCTCAGTTTCATTGGGTGATGTATTCACAATCCTGACCGCCCAATCCGTCTCAGGCTCCTTTACGAATATTGATTACTCAGGACTAGAACTCGGACAGAGCGCGGTTGCAGTTATGTACGCAGATCACATCGATGTGATGGTGACTTGCCGTGCAGATTTAAACGCTGACGGTGTTCTCGATTTCTTTGACATTTCCGCCTTCCTCGTTGCCTTTGGAGATCAAAACCCGGTCGCAGATTTCACCAATGATGGCTCGTTTGATTTCTTTGATATCTCCGCGTTCCTGAGTGCATACGGATCGGGCTGCCCATAAGCCAAGGCATTGCGTAAGTACTCATCTAATTAAGAAATACACCCAGAAATCTCTCTGGAGCAGGCATCCGAACGGATGCCTGCTCATTTTTTGTGCCGCGCCCCGCTAGTTTAAGAGTTGAGAAATGAGATTCATCTCTAAGCAATCAGTGACATTCGTCGTTCAGTTTGTTTGGTTTGATGCAATGTGTTTTGAGAAACATACGGGTGGTATTAGTGGCTCTATGTGGGTAATCGTTGGATCGCTCATTCTGCTGCCACAGTAAGTGGCAAACAAATGCAGAGCGAGACTCGGTGATCTATATAGGTAGGTGAACCTGGGGTGTTCGTTATGGTAGATAGTGTTGAAATTAATACATTTATGTTCATATCAGGTGACATGCCGCGAGGTGAGAACCGGTCTCAATAAAGATAAAGGGATAAATTTATCGCCAAAGCGTAGAAATTCTAGTTATACGGTAAGTATGATAAAGGATAGTGGTGTCGGCTATTGGGATTTGAGTTCCATCAGAAGGACGATCGATCATGCCCCGGACGAACGAAAACGAGATCAAAATTCCTGTAGCAGGATATTTTGTTGGGATTGGATTTCTGATCACAGCCGCTGCTTTGTTTTTGACCGGTACTTCAATAGACGTGCCTCAGAACAACTCACCAGCGGTTCGCCCAGAACAGATATTCCCGGGTGCATGGCGAGTGGCCCTATCTGATCCGCCGATCATCGAGTTGGAATCAATTGAGATGCGTTGCAATCACTGCCACTTCATCGATATGAAAACTCGTGATCCTAATCGAGCTTTGGTTCAACACACGGATGTCGTACTTTCGCATGGGTCGAATGACGCCTGCCTGAACTGCCATGATTTTGCTGATAGAGAAAAGCTGGCGCTACGGAATGGTGAAACTATCGGGTTTGATCATGTCGAGCGACTCTGTGCTCAATGCCACGGCCCGATCTACCGAGATTGGCAGAGAGGCACCCACGGCAAAACCATTGGGTACTGGAACACAGATCTAGGCCCATCAACAAAGCTTTCTTGTACACAGTGTCATGATCCGCATAGCCCCGCGTATGACCCGATGCCACCGCTACCGGGGCCCAACACGCTCCGGATGGGCAAGCAGCATGGAGCCCTTGACATTATCGATGAACGCAACCCGCTCCAACGGTGGCGTCTCAAGGATGGCCAAGGCCATGGGTCAGATGGTGCGTCCGGACACGGGGGAGATCACTAATGCAGTTACCCATTATGAACCAGCCTGAGAAGACTCGCGATTATGCGACCCGTCCGGGCATAACACGCCGAAGCTTCCTGCGTACAGGGACAGCCGCAACAGGGGCCGTCGCCGCGATCGCAGCATCACTGAGCCCCCTCCGAGAACTGACCGATACCGATGAGTTCTCAGTCTCCAAGTTCCTTCAAAAACACTACAAAGAAATGGACGGCCAGGATATGGCCTCTGCATTAGAACGGATATCAAATGCTGTTGAGAAACGGTACGATGTTCGCCCTGACATCCGCGACATCAAACCTATGGACGGCGTCGAGTTCGTCTACGCCCTCAACCTGACCCGATGCATCGGCTGCCGCAAGTGTGTCCATGCTTGCGTTGAAGAGAACAACCAGTCCAGAAGTCCTGAGATCCAGTACATCCGCGTGCTAGAGATGCCACGAGGCACCACGGACATCGAGCAGGGCAACCACCACTACGAGCGTGCAACCGTTCCCTCCGAAGACCACTACTACATGCCGATCCAATGTCACCAGTGCGCCAATCCGCCATGTGTCAAGGTCTGCCCCGTCGAAGCAACATGGCAAGAGCCAGATGGAATCACCGTCATTGACTACGACTGGTGCATCGGCTGCCGCTACTGCGAAGCGGCGTGCCCGTACTGGGCCCGCAGATTCAACTTCGCGAAGCCTTCAATCCCTAAAGACAAAATCAACCCGGACATGAGCTACCTCTCAAACCGCCCTCGTGAAAAAGGCGTGATGGAGAAGTGCCACTTCTGTCTCCATCGTACCCGGCAGGGCAAGATGCCCGCGTGTCTGGAGGTCTGCCCAACCGGCGCCCGCAAGTTCGGCAATGTACTTGATCCAAACTCGGAAGTCCGCAAGATCCTCGAATCCAAGCGTGTCTTCGTTCTCAAGCAAGAAGTGGGGACCCTCCCAAGATTCTTCTACTACTTTGACGAACGCGATCCGATCAATGAAACGAGCCCGACCAATCCAGTGAACGGCGGTGACGCATGAGCGATTCAATCAAAGAGTTCGCCAGAGAATACCCCCGTTTCCTCTACCGCTGCTTCCGCCTCAGCTTCGTCGGCGACTGGAAGTACTACACCTGGATGTTCCTCCTTTCGGTTGTCGCTCTCTTTGGGCTCAATGCCTACGCAAAGCAGTTCGTTCAGGGCCTCGCCACTACCGGCATGACCGACCAGGTCTCCTGGGGCCTTTACATCGCTAACTTTACTTACCTTGTGGGTATCGCAGCGGCCGCGGTGATGCTCGTGATACCGGTCTACATCTACAAGAACAAAGACCTGCACAACCTTGTGATCTTCGGGGAACTCCTCGCGGTCATTGCGATTATCATGTGCCTGCTCTTTATCACTGCGGATCTTGGTCGCCCAGACCGCTTCCACCACATGCTCCTCCGATTCAACTTCCCG
>Ga0209344_10000464_pt1 | contig 71319 bp, 68 predicted proteins | sample Cruoilmetagenom6_FD_187293 | JGI IMG/M metagenome (GOLD analysis project Ga0209344, IMG submission 187293) | Oil polluted marine microbial communities from Coal Oil Point, Santa Barbara, California, USA - Santa Barbara Oil Seep Sample 6 (SPAdes)... | ecosystem: Environmental > Aquatic > Marine... | reverse complement strand
CCATAGAGTTGTTTAGATTATATAAAAAAGACTTTATTGTTCAAGAGCTTGTAGAGCAAAGTTCTGCTATGAAAGAGCTTAATCCGTCATCTCTTAATACGCTGAGGTTAATGAGTTATCTTAAGCCAGATGGTGTACATATTTTATCTTCCGTAATACGGATAGGGCAACCAGGACATCATACAGATAATTTTTCTGGAGGTGGTATTGTCTGTGGAATTGATCCTAAGGGAAATTTAAAACATAAGGGCTATTCTAAAAATGGCAATGTTTATACAGAAACCCATACTCATGTTTCTTTTAAAGGTTTTCAAATACCTAATTATTCAAAAGTTTTAGATATGGTAAAAACAATGCACCCTAAAGTGCCATATTTTAAATTTATATCTTGGGATATTGGTATTAACGCTAATGAATTACCTGTTTTTATTGAATACAATACCTATTATCAAGATGTAGATTTACATCAAATTACAAATGGTCCTTTATTTGGAGAATTTACAGATGAGATCTTGAGTTTAGGTTTAAAATAACACTAACTCTTCTTATAATTGTTAATTACCTTACGGCGTTTTCCTGAGGCTAAAGCAGGAATTTCATCTACATAAATAATATGTATTACAGCATCTTCTCCGAAATCAGATTTAATATCAGCGATTAAGTCATCTTCAAATGGAAAAGTGTCTCCTTGAAGATTTAACTTGATATCATATGTTTTTTCTCCTTGTTGAATGAATTGATACTGTTTCAATAAGTGGTAATACTTATAAAATTTAGTATACACCACAAAAGACGACATCATGTTACCTTTAGAGTCGTATATAAGATCCATTTTCCGACCTTCAATTTGAGTAAATACTTTTATGCCGTTTTTATGCTCACCTAATTTTGCAATATCTCCAGTATCGTATCTAATTATTGGCATGGCATAATTAAATAAATCGGTAACTATAATCCGACCAAAGTCTCCACGTTCTGCAGGCAAATCATTGTCTAATTGCAATAACTCAATATGGTAACTAGCTTCATTAATTACAAAGCAATTTGGAGAATCTATAGTTTGTTGTGCTATAATACCTATTTCTTCACTTGAATATCTTGAAAGTACAGTCGTATTAAGATGTTTACCTAAGGTTGTTTTGGTGTAAGAATTTAAATATTCTGAGTTTGCTATAGCAGAAGTAAGGCCTAAATCTTTCAATACGAGATTGTTTTTCTCTAAATATTGCGCAATCATTTCATAAGCAGAGGCAAAGCCTAATAGTGTTTTTTTAGATTGTTTATCTAATTTTAATAGTTCTAAAAATGTTTTAATTCTATCTTCTGTAAGTCTAGAAACATCAAACTGAACAATATTTTGTAACCAAGATTTAAGTGCGTCTTTTTTATTGTGATCTCGCCAAACTTCGAGTTCGTATAATTTATTTCCAATTTTAAAATCGGACTGGTTGTAAAAATAAATGGCGTCCGCATGGTTTCTGTGGCGTTTATTTTTATTTTGAAATAAGAAAAAGGGAACTCCTGTTGAGCCGCTTGTAGAAACTTTAAAATTAGTTTTATCTTTAAATTTTTTTGATTGAAACGCTTTAAAATTATCTTGAATTGTTGTTTTCCTAATTACAGGGAAATCAGAAATGTCTGTTGCACCTCCAAACGGTTTATAATATGGTGTTGTTTTTACAGAATGGGCAATCAAGCGTTTTAAATGTGCATCTTTAATATGTTTTGCTTTAATAGAGTTAGGATTCTCAATACAAAATCTTATCTCATTTAACAGTTTTTTTATAGTATTTCCTTTTATACGGTCTAATAACCAAAATAAATTATGACGTGTATAATTTAAAATCATGTGAATTTTAACCTAAATATTTAGAATCAACAGCTCTGCCTTTTACTGTATTTATAGGACTTCCAAAGGCTTGTTTTAAATTACCTATAGATTTTAAAACTAATGAACCAGCACCTACAACCGTATTATCTCCTATAGTTATTTGCTGTATTACCAATGCACCAAGACAAATAGCAGAACAAAATCCTATTTGTACATTACCAGCAATAGTAACACCAGATGCTAAACTAGAGAAATCTGCCATTTTAGAATCGTGACCTAATGATGAGGCTGTATTTAAAATGGTTAGTTTGCCTACTTTGGCATTTGCATTAATTACAGCATTTGCCATTATTACTGTGCCTTCTTCAATGATAACGTCATTTGCAATCACTGCATTAGGATGAATTATTGAAACAAATTGTAATTGTGGAGCAATCTCTCTTATTTTATAATATGCAGATTGTCTTGTGAAATTGTCTCCAACAGCAATAACAATACCTTCAATATTTAACGCTTCTATTATGCTAGAAAGCTGCTCTAAATTACCAAGAATTTTATAACCACTAATCATTTCATTTTTGGGCTTAAAACTGTCAATAAAACCTTTAATGGTATAGTTGTTTTTCTTGTGAATAATATCTATGATCATTTTTGCATGACCAGAAGCACCATATATTAGTATGTTTTTCATTAACTTGTAATAGGGTTTGGAAACAGTTTCTAAGAATAGATTTGGTTTGTTTGTGACAAAGATAGGTATTCAAATTATAAATATATAAATAAGTAAAAACAAGCTCGTTTTTACTTGTGGAATAATGAATCTTTAGTTTTTTTAGGCTTATTTTGCCTTTTTTAAAACTTTACCTTCAATTAGCTTAAAATAGTTATGACATTTAATATGACATTCGTAAAAAAGGATACTAAAAATTTAGCCGTTAAATTAAACGCTAAAGGCGAACAATTTGTTGTTAAAGGTCATCCTTGGGTGTTTTCTAACAGTATTGTTAAGATAAATGATGATGCCAAAACAGGTGACTTAGCTATTATATTTAGTAAAAATAAAAACAAAGTTGTTGGTTTTGGCTTATACGATGCTAATTCACCTATTCGTATTAAAATCATTCATAATGCTGAAACTAAAGTTAAAATTGATGCTGCTTTTTTTCAGCATAAAATAGAATTGGCTTTTGAAAAACGTTTAGAATTATTGCAAACCAACACCAATAGTTATCGTCTAATATTTGGCGAAAATGATGGTTTTCCTGGGTTAATTGCCGATGTATATGACACCGTTTTAGTTGTAAAACTATATTCAGAAATTTGGTTACCATATTTAGAATCTATTTTAAAAAGTTTACAACAAATTACAAAAGCTGAAACTGTGGTTATGCGTTTAAGTAGAAGCTTACAGAATAGTACAAATCATACATTAAAAGATGGTGAAGTGATATATGGTACACTAGACAATGAAGTTGTTGAGTTTGTAGAGCATGATGTGAAATTTTCTGCAAATGTTATTAAAGGTCATAAAACAGGTTATTTTTTAGATCATAGAGCCAATAGAAGACGCGTTGGAGAAATGAGCAAAGGCAAATCTGTATTAGATGTGTTTTCTTATGCCGGAGGATTCTCTGTTCATGCGTTGGCAAAGGGTGCAACGGAAGTCACAAGTTTAGATATTAGTAAACAGGCTTTAGATATGGCGCGCGAAAATGGAAAGTTAAATGCTTATACTGGTCAACATAAAACCATTTCAGGTGATGCCTTTGTAGAAATGAAAGCTTTAATACTAAAAGGTAAAACCTATGATGTGGTGGTTATAGATCCTCCAAGTTTTGCAAAACAGCAATCTGAAATTGATTTAGCAAAAAAGAAATATGCGCAATTGGCAGAACTAGGAGAGAAGCTCACTGCTAAAAACGGGCTCTTAGTGTTAGCATCATGCTCCTCTAGAGTATTGGCCCAAGCATTTTTTGATTTAAACTCTCAAGTCTTAAATTCTAAATCAAGACTTTTTGAAACAGAATTAAAAACCAAACACGATATAGATCATCCTATAGCATTTCCAGAAGGAGCCTATTTAAAATGTGGCTATTATCGGTTTTTGGAATAAAAGTGTTATGCGTGCATAATATTTATTACATTTGTATTATTAATAAATGTCACACTAAGCTTGTCTAAGTGTTGTTAAAATTAATTACATATGTCTACAAAACTCACAGAACTTTTAAATATAAAATACCCAATCATACAAGCACCAATGTTCTTGGTCTCTAATGTTGCTATGGTTACAGAAGCAATGAAAGCCGGAATTGCAGGTTGTATACCAGCATTAAATTATAGAACTTTAGAAGAATTAAGAGCGGCCATAAAAGCCCTTAAAGCCAATAAAGTTGAAGGTGGTTCATTTGGATTTAACTTAATTGTAAACAAGTCTAATGTTAAGTATAAAGGACAATTAGAAGTGCTTTGTGAAGAAGGTTGTGACTTTATAATTACATCATTAGGTAGTCCGGAAGAAACAATTAGACAAGCACATGCTGCTGGTATTAAAGTGTTTTGTGATGTTACCGATTTAAGATTTGCCAAAAAAGTGGAGCAATTAGGTGCTGACGCAGCAATCGCTGTCAATAATGAAGCTGGTGGACACAGAGGAAATTTATCACCAGAAGAATTGACCAACCTGTTAAGTAAAACATTAACTATTCCTGTGATTTCTGCAGGTGGAGTAGGTTGCAAAGCCGATATTGATAAAATGTTAAGTTACGGAGCAGAAGGAGTTTCTGTTGGTAGTCCGTTTATAGCTTCAAATGAAGCTGGTGTTACAGATGATTACAAACAAGCCTGTGTAGATTATGGAGCCAAAGATATTATAATGACAGAACGTATTTCTGGTACACCATGTACAGTAATTAATACACCTTATGTTCAGAAAATAGGAACAAAGGCAACTTGGTTAGAAAATCTATTGAATAAGAATAAAAGCCTAAAAAAATGGGTGAAAATGATCCGTTTTTCAATAGGTATGAAAGCGACAGAAAAAGCAGCGAAAAAAGCGACTTATAAAACAGTTTGGGTAGCTGGTCCTAGCATTGAGCATACTAAAGAAATCCTTCCAGTAAAAACTATTGTAGAAAAATTAGTTAACTAATGGCTATAACGTCAAAGACGATAAGATATGGTGTAATTACTATAGGTTTTTTAGGTATTCTTTTTTTTGCAGCCATATTTGCTTTCATTTTGTATAAATCTAAAAAAGACATTTCAAATGAAGAACCTTACGTGTCTTTTTTAAACAAACCACATCAATTAAAAACTGTTAGTACGCTTCGTTGGCATAAAGACAACTTGCGTTTTAGTCATTACAGTTTAGAGGTTAATGATGATTCTAATTATAACGATGAAGATGTGAAGTCTGTAAAACAATACCAACCAGGTGATGTAATTACATTTCATGCAGCGAAATCATATTTTAGTAATCATGTTGGAGAAAGCTATTATCTTATAGGTCGCGATACTTTAGAGACAGGTGAAGTCGTAGAATTTCAATATTACTACACGCCAAATGCCTTACCTTTTGATTAATACTATTCTACTTTAGAAAAAAGTCTCTATATTTATTTCAAATTTTTATGTAATAATTGTCCTCTTTTATCTTTTGGTAAACGTCATAAGGATATAACTATTAAATTTTAAAAATTATGAAAGATTTTATGATGATTTTCGTTGGTAAAGAGTATGTTGATTTAGGCATGTCTCCAGAAGAGTTACAAAGCCGAATGGAAAAATGGTTTGCTTGGGGAGCCAAAATGGAACAAGCAGGTATTTTAAAAGGAGGTGAAGCCTTAACACCACAAATTAGACGTATTACTGGTAAAGACAGAACTGTTACCGACTTAACTTCTGCGGAAGTCAAAGAAATAGTCGGTGGATTTTATTTGATAAAAGCCAAGGATTTTGATGCAGTTCAAGAGATTGCCAAGGATTTTCCTGATTATGATTTAGGAAACACAGTAGAAATTCGTGAAATTATGATATTCGATCAATAACCGTTAATGGAACCAAAACTAATAGACCATCTTTTTCGCCATCACAGTGGAAAGATGGTCTCTGTTTTAACACGAATATTTGGACTACAACATCTCGATATTATTGAAGATGCCGTTCAAGATACCTTTATAAAAGCGAGCTTATCTTGGAGAAAAGAACAGCCAGAATATCCTGAAGCATGGTTAACAAAGGCTGCTAAAAATAGAGTTCTAGACATTTTTAGAACCTTAAAAGCTCAAAAAAATAACAGTCTACATATTACGCAAGGCACTGATGCTATTGCTATTAATGAGTTGTTTTTAGATGCAGAAATAGAAGATGCACAGCTTAGAATGATATTTACGGCTTGCCATCCCAAATTAGATCCTAGAGACCGCATTTCATTTGCTTTAAAAACTGTTTCCGGATTTAGTATTAAAGAAATTGCTTCCGCATTACTCACCAAAGAAGAAACGATTAAAAAACGATTATTACGCGCTCGTAAAGCGATTAAATCAGCCAATTTACAATTCAATATTCCCCAAGGCAAAGACTTACAAGAACGCTTAGATAGCGCATTAGAAGTGTTATACCTTGTTTTTAATGAAGGGTTTCACTCTAATAGTAAAGACCAATTAATCAGAGAAGATTTGTGTGGTGAAGCCTTGCGTTTATGTAAATTATTGCTCAACCATCAACAAACCCAATTCCCAGAATGTTATGCGCTATTTGCTTTGATGTGTTTTCATTCGGCAAGATTAGAAGCCAAAACAAACGTAAATAACGAAGTACTAGATTTAAAACAACAAGATAGAAGCTTATGGCATTTGCCGTTAATACAACTTGGAAATTCCATGATGTATAAAGCTGTTGAAACCGGAGATTTTTCAGGTTACCATTATGAAGCTGCTATTGCGGCAGAGCACTTAAAGGCTAAAACATTTGAAGACACCAATTGGAACAAAATTTTACACTGGTATAATCAATTGTACAAATTACAACCAATGCCAACACATTTACTGACTATGGCAGTTATTAAGGTACAAACTAAAGATTATAAAACTGCTAAAAAATATTTGAACCAGCTACAACCATGTGATTTAGAACAACGAGCTTATTTGTATTATGCTGCCAAAGCAGATTATTTTGCTGAAACTAAAAATTTTAATGAAGCATTAATACAAATTGATTGGGCCTTACAAACAGTTTCTAATACTTCAGAAAAAGCATATTTGATTAAAAAAAAGGCTTGTTTGCTAAAGAAATGACAACTCTTTTGATTTTGGAATAAAATTTACTAATTAATTTGAGTAATAGAAATATTCTCCTATGGAGTATTATGAATACTTCAATTTATTATTAATAGCTTTATATAATATAACTTAAGGCATTAATTTTTAGTGTTAATATACTAACTTAGCTTATATTCTTATTTAAATTAAAAAAAGTACAATTAAGAAAAGAAAATATGGAAAATAATATAAAAATTCCTGTATGGTTTTGGGTAATTGCAATATTCTTTCTTCTATGGAATTTGATGGGAGTCATTTCATTTTTTGCACACACTTTTATTTCAGAAGAAGCATTAGCAAAGTTACCAACAAATGAAAGAGAACTTTATGGTGATTATCCTATATGGACCACAATCGTATTTGCTGTTGCAGTATTTGGTGGATTAATAGGTTCTTTTGGATTAATACTGAAAAAAAAGTGGTCTAAAATAGCTTTTATAATTTCATTATGTGCGATAATCCCTCAAATGATACATAATGTTTTTTTTACTAAATCTATTGAAGTTTACGGGCCAGGACAAGCGTCTACAATGCCAATTATGGTAATTGTTTTGGGATTATTTATTGTTTGGTTTACAAATTTTGGAATTAAGAAAAATTGGTTGACATAATTAATAGTTCAAACTATAAAAATTATAAAGTTTAAATTCTAAACGAAAAATTAGTTACAGTTTAATTCTATATTAATCTTATATAAACTGCTACAACAAAATAAAAAATGACTTCGGACCAAGTAATACAAAATCTCAAAAAGCTAGAAGACAAAAACAAGGTCATTTTCAAACAAAAGAAATTCGGAATTATCTCAAATAATTCACTAGGTATTTATCATAAAGATTTAAAAGTAATAGCTAAAGAAATAGGTGCAGACAATACACTCGCTTTGCAGCTTTTTGATAGTGAAATTTACGAAGCGCGCTTATTATGTAGTAAACTATTTAAACCCAAAGATGTTACAGAGGAGCTCATGGAAAAATGGGTAAAGACCTTTGAGAATTGGGAAATATGTGACAGCTTTTGTATGGGTTTGTTTTCAAAAAGTAATTTTGCTCTTGCAAAAATATTAGAATGGTCACAAAGAGAACCAGAGTTTGAGAAGAGAGCAGCATTTGCTACTTTGGCATCGTATTGTATGGCAGATAAAACTTCAGATAACAACTTATTTGAACAATTTTTCTCAATTATAAAACGCGAAGCCCATGACGAGAGGCTCTACGTGAAAAAAGCCGTAAATTGGGCTTTAAGAAACATAGGAAAACGAAATGTAGACCTCAATCGTAAAGCCATAAAAGTCGCTAATGACATTCTAGAATTTGAAAGTAAATCTGCCCAATGGATAGCCAAAAATGCGTTAGCCGAATTGCAAAAGGAAGGCATTAGAATGTCCGATTATCCGAGAGCTATTTATAGGTTTTAGATTCCTAAAGTTTAATGACCATTTATTATCCTATAATATAAGATATATGACACTAAAACCAAAATCCATAAGACCATTCATCGGTTCAAAAGCTTACAACATTTCTAGAGAATTTTATAAAGATTTAGGGTTTGAAGAATTTGTTATTTCTCATAATATGTCGGTATTTAAAACAGGTGAATTTGCCTTTTATTTACAAGACTATTACTCAAAAGATTGGATAGATAATACTATGGTTTTTCTTGAAGTTGATAATGTTCAAAACCATCTTCAACATTTGAAGCAAAGTGGATTAATAGAAAAGTATGAAAATGTCAGGTGCTCAGAGGTTGTTTATAATGATTGGGGAAATGAGTTTTTTCTTCATGATCCTTCGGGAATCCTATGGCATTTTGGGGAATTCAATGCACAAGTTAAATAACCGTTTTTAATAGCTTAATGTTTCCATAAATGCTTGGTAATAAATTTGTTTGTAACACAACAGTCTGTTTTACGACGTATAAAGTAGAACATATGTTTAATAAAAAAAGAAAAAGTTATGATTCATAAAGGAGCATTAGTATTAGGAGCATTATTAGGAGCTACAGTAGGCGTTTTATTTGCGCCAGAAAAAGGAAGCGTTACAAGAGATAAACTAAAAAAAGAGGGTAAAGTAATTAAAGATCAGGTTACTAACGATTTTACCGAAGTAAAAGAAGATTTATCTAAAGCAGCCTCTTCAGGTAAAGAGAAGCTGAAACAAGATTTAGAAGATTTTGCTTCAAAATCAAGTTATAAAACAGAACAAGTTATTACTTTTTTAGAAAAACAATTAGCTATTTTAAAAGATAAGAATAAAACTCTTCAGAAGACAAGTTAATGTAATATTATCAATGACATTACAAATGTAATTTTCTTCTAAAAATGAGTCTTTTCAAATATTGAAAAGACTCATTTTTTTGTTTTTCTTGAAAAGAATTATTGATCACCTTTTTTAAATTAATTCACATTAACTTAATCTAGATATTTAAATACATTAACATTTTTTTTGTATTTTACACACTTTATCTATGTGTATTGCTCCCAAGTCATATTCATCTTTTTTTTTATTTATAAGTGACTCTTAATGAATTGAATGTGTCTCATATACTATATATGGGAAATATTATAGTTAAATATTTTTATAGCATATATATCTAAATGCATCTGTTTCTTTTCAACAGACGTATTTGATTATTTAATAACTGTTAATGAATAGATTAGAACATTCAATTAAAAAAAGATATTTACTTTTTATATCTACAATTATATTAATTATTATAGCTGCATTAGTTATTCTTCGAGGTAGCGTTAATAATCAAAAAAAAGTAGCTTTATTAATTAATAAAGCATCTGATCAGTGTTTGCTAAATGAGCGTATGAACAGCCTCGTATATTCTTTTGAAAGTATTAATAGTGATACAATCAGTTCAGATATAATAGATTCGTTTAAAGGCTATGTTGATAAATTTGAAAAAACACATCGTTATTTAGATTCTGTAAATAAGCAAGAAGGAAGCAGTAAAGTTTTAGATTCTTTGTTTAAGGTTACAGGGACGCAATCACAAAAAATAGTTTCTGCCAGTAAGAATATTATAAATACTCCAAATAGAAAATTAATTGCCCAAGACGTAGACATTATAGCAGACTCAGAATTACCTTATTTTTTAACAATGCAGTCTGTGATAAGTGTATATCAAAAAAGTGCAGATCAAAATCTTCATAGCCTTTTACAAACAATTTATATTCTTGCATTTATTGCAATATTAATATTAATGGGAGAGTTCCTATTTATTTTAGTTCCTGCACAAAAGCAATTATTTAAACAAAATGATAAACTCTTAGAGGTAAATAGTGATTTAGCAAAATCTGAAATGAGGATAAAAGAGAATTTATTAGAATTAACAAGCCTTAAAACAGATTTAGAAAAAAAAGACGCTTACAATAAAGTGTTTGTTGAACAAGCTCCAACAGCGATTGCCATGTTAGATAACGATATGAAATATATAGCGGTATCTCAACGATGGATTGCTGATTATAAAATGGAGAATGAAGAGATTTTAGGTAGAAGCCATTATGACTTATTTCCAGAAATAGGAGATGAGTGGAAAGAAGTACACCAAAAATGTTTAAACGGAGCTATTGATACTTGTGATGAAGCTCCCTTTGTTCGTGTAGATGGAACAGTACAATGGATTTTTTGGGACATACGTCCTTGGTATATTTCTGAAGGTAAAATTGGAGGTTTACTAATGCATACGGGTGATATTACTCACCTAAAAGAAAAAGAAGATGAAAAAAATCGAATAGAAAAAATACTAGAAAAATCTAATGAAGTGTCTCGCCTTGGGACATGGGATATTGATTTAATTAAAAACAGTATTTTTTGGAGTAAAGTAGTTTATGAAATACATGAAGTTCCTGAAGGTTTTCAACCAGATTTAGAAACAGCCATCCAATTTTTCAAGGAAGGAAACAGTAGAGATACTATTGAAAAAGCCGTAAATGAAGCTATAGAAAATGGTACAGCTTATGATATCGAAGTTGAGTTGGTAACCTTAAAAGGTAATATTGTTTGGACACGTGCTATTGGTCAGGCAGAATTTATAGATGGAAAATGTGTACGAATTTTTGGAGTGTTTCAAGATATTAATGAGAAGAAGCTTTCACAAATAGCTTTAAATAAAGCTCATACGGAATTAAAAGCCATATTTGATTCTAACGCAATTGCTATTGTTGCTACCAATAGAGATGGTATCATTAGTAAATTTAATCCTGGAGCAGAAGTCTTAACAGGCTACTCTGCAGATGAAATGATAGGCTTAGAAAGACCTATCTTATACCATTTAAGAGACGAATTGGATGCTTTTAAAGAAGATATAGCTAAACAATACGGTAAAAATTTAGTAGATTTTAGTGCACAAGAAGAACTAGCTAAACATAATGCTTACGATACTCGAGAATGGCATTATTTAAGAAAAGATGGGTCTGTTATACCTGTTCAATTAACCTTAACGTCTATTAAAGATGAAAAAGGAAAACTTATTGGGTATTTAGGCGTGTCTACAGATGTCTCAGAAAAAAGAATGGCTCAAGATGAACTCTTGAGAAAAAATTACTTATTGAATTTTGCAGAAGAGATTACCTTAATGGGGAATTGGCAATGGAATGTAGCTACCGGCGAGATTGAAAGTTCTAATAATCTTTATAATATTTTTAACCTCGATAAAGATGCTGATAACTTAAATTTTGATACGTATTTTAATCTGATTCATCCTGATGATAAAGATTTTGTCAAAGAACACATAAATAAAATAATAGAAGAAAAATCGTTTCATAAGTTTACGCATCGAATTATTACAGACGATGGCGTATTAAAAACCATTCAGGTTTTAGGTGAAGTTATCACTAAAACTAATGGAGAGGTCGTTAAAATAAATGGTACGAGTCAAGACATAACTGCTGCTAAGGCTGCTGAAATGGAATTAAATAAAGCCCACATGCAGTTAAAGGCAATCTTTAATTCAGGACCTATAGCCATTGTGTCTACCAATAATAATGGAATATTAAACCATTTTAATAGTGGAGCAGAACTTTTACTAGGCTATTCAGCTTCAGAAATGATAGGATTAAAAGAACCAGAAATTTATCATTTAGAAGAAGAACTAGACCAATTTCGTATAGATATAGCGGAAAAGTATGGCGTAGATCCAGAAGGGTTTGATCCTTATTTAGAATTAGCAAAGCGTAATGAATACGATACACGCGAGTGGACGTATAAACGAAAAGATGGTTCTACGTTTCCTGTAGAATTAACCTTAACAGCAATTAAAAATGAGCAAGGTGAGAAAATCGGATTTTTAGGAGTCGCATTTGATATTACCGAAAGAAAAGTCGCTAAAAATGAACTCATAAGAAGAAATCAATTATTAAATTTTGCTGAAGAGATTACCTTATTAGGAAATTGGCAATGGGACACGGTTGCTAATAAGGTAGAGTGGTCTATTAACATGTATAATATTTTTGGACTCGATAAGGAGGTCAATGATTTAAACTTTGATACGTATTTTAGTTTTGTTCATCCTGAAGATAAAGATATTGTAACCAATTATTTTGATCAAACTAGAGTAGAGAAAAAACTTAAACGATTTACCCATCGTATTATCGCTGGTAATGGCGAAATAAAAATAATACAGCTGTTAGGAGAAGTTATTACCGATTTATTTGGTAATATTATTGAAATGATTGGTACCTGTCAAGACGTTACAGCAGCTTATGTAGCCGAAAGAAAACTGTTTGATGCTAACACACAATTAAAAGCGATATTTAATTCTGGTCCACTCGCTATCGTATCGGTTGATAATGATGGAATCATTAACCACTTTAACCATGGAGCAGAAATTTTGTTAGGTTATTCTGCTTCAGAAATGATAGGTAAAAAGAAGCCAGATATTTATCATTTAGATGAAGAACTTTTAGAATTTAAGAAAGACATTGCCAAAAAGTATAATAAAGACCTTGATGGTTTTAGCCCTTATTTAGAGTTGTCAAAGCAAAATGCACACGATACAAGAGAATGGACATATAAAAGAAAAGATGGTTCAACATTTCCCGTGGAATTAACCTTAACGGCCATTAAAAATAATGAAGGCGAAAAAATAGGCTTTTTAGCAGTAGCCAATGATATTTCAGATAGAAAAATTGCACAAAACGAATTACTACGTAAAAATCAAATCCTAAATTTTGCAGAGGAAATAACCTTGATGGGGAATTGGCAGGCAGACATGGCAAATGGTACGGTCAAATGGTCAGCTAACCTGTATCGTATTTTTCAATTGGACGAAAGTAGGCATATAACTTTAGAAACCTATCTTGAATATACACATCCAGAAGATAAAGAACGTGTTGCAGAGCATATGCGTAAAACTATTGAAGACAAGACGTTTACAGATTTAGTGCATCGCATTCAATTAGCTGATGGTACCGTGAAAATTGTACAACTCTTAGCACAAGTAACTACAAATGATTTGGGTGATGTTGCTGAAATTATAGGAACATGTCAAGATGTAACCGCTCAGAAAATGACAGAGATAGAGCTTATACGTAAAAATCATTTTCTAAGTTTTGCAGAAAGAATAGCTATGATGGGCAGCTGGCAATGGGATGTTGTTACGGATAGCCTAAAATGGTCTGCTAATTTGTATAAAATATTTGAACATGATGAAAGCTTAACAGATTTAAAGTATGAAACATTTTACAGTTATGTTCATCCAGAAGATAAAGAATATATTACAGATTATGTTGAAGGTTCATTTCTAGAAAAAAAGTTTCCAAGTAATTTTATACACCGTATTATTACAGGTAGCGGAAAAATTAAAACCGTGCATTTCCTAGGGGAAGTTATTCTAAATGATCAAGGAGAGGTTATTGAAATGATGGGAACTTGCCAAGATATTACCGAACAAAAGATGGAGGAAAATAAGTTTAGAGGCTTATTAGAATCAGCTCCAGATGCTATGGTAATTGTAGATGAAAACGATGAAATCCAATTAATAAATAAAGAAGCCGAAAGATTATTTGGTTACCATATGGACGAGTTGATAGGTAAGAAGGTAGAAATGCTTATTCCTAAACGATTTGAAGGTATGCATACAGAGCATCGTGCTAGTTTTTTTAGTGATGATCCTGAGAAACGATTAACATCAGCGAGAAAAGAATTATATGGTTTAAATAAGGAAGGCAAAGAAATTCCTATTCAAGTAAGTTTAAGTCCTCTTGAAACAGAACAAGGCCTATTGTTATCTGCAGCAATACGAGATATAACTGCGCAAAAACAAGCCGCAAATGAAATTTTGCGTAAAAATCAGTTATTAACTTTTGCAGAGAAAATAACGATGATGGGGAATTGGCAATGGGATCTTATTACTAATGCTGTCGAATGGTCTGCCAACTTGTATAATATTTTTGGAGTAGAAGAAAGCGTAGCAATATCATACGATACCTATTTTAGCTTTGTTCATATTGATGATAAAGAAAAGGTGACTGAGTATGTAGAAAAGGCAATTAACGATAAAAACGATATTGATTTAATGCACCGTATCACATTGAGAGATGGAACGGTAAAAACCATACAACTATTGGCAGAAGTTATTTTAGACAGTATGGGCAATGTAGTTGAAATGGTAGGTACTTGCCAAGATGTAACAGCGCAACGTATGGCAGAAAATAAATTTAGAGGCTTGCTAGAGTCAGCACCAGATGCCATGGTAATTGTGAATGCAGAAGGGAATATTCAATTGATCAATAAACAGGCTGAAAACCTATTTGGATACACTGCAGAAGAATTAATAAATAAATCAGTTGAAATTCTTATTCCTAAACAATTTTCAGAAGATCATGTATTGCATCGTGATGGATTTTTCGCTAATCCTAGAGTGAGAACCATGGGAGTTGGAAATGAAAAAGAATTATTTGCTAGGAACAAAAACGGTATGGACATACCAATACAAATAAGTTTAAGCCCACTTCAAACAGAAGAAGGCTTATTAATTTCAGCAGCTATAAGAGATATTACCATACAAAAAACCGCACAAGAAAAAATAATAAATGCTAAAAATGATTTAGAAACTTTAGCACAGAAATTAATTATTCAAAATAGTCAACTTGCAGATTTTGCACAGATTACCTCACATAACTTACGGGCACCAGTAAGTAATCTAAATTCGCTTTTAGGTTTTTATGTAGAATCTGATGATGCTGAAGAAAAGGACTTTTTGTTTAAAAAATTCGAGGCCGTTATTAATCATCTTACCGTAACCTTAAATACCTTAGTAGAAGCATTAAAAATTAGAAGTGATAACTCTAGGGAGAAGGAAGATATTTTGTTTGAAGATGTATTAAAAACAACAACAGATATTTTAAGTGGAGAAATATTAAAAACTAATGCTATAATTAAAGCGGATTTTTCTAAATTGCCATTAATAAATTATGATAAAATTTATTTAGAAAGTATTTTCCTCAATTTGATAGGTAATGCAATAAAGTATAGGTCTAATGATAGAGACCCAAAAATTAGTATTAGATCAGAAAGAGACAACGAAAAAATTAAATTAACGATATCTGATAACGGTTTAGGTATAAATTTAGATAGGCATGGTAATAAAATTTTTGGTTTAAATAAAGTATTTCACAGACATCCTGACGCTAAAGGAGTGGGGTTATATATGACTAAAACACAAATTGAAGCTATGGGTGGAGCTATTAATGTATCGAGTAAAGTTAATGAAGGGACAACATTTACAATAATTTTTTAATTATGAACAGTAATTACAATATATGTGTGGTTGACGATGATGATATTTATCAATTTACTATTGTTAAAATACTTAAGTCCATTGATTTAGATAAAAAAATAAGTCTTTTTTCAGATGGCGAAGAGGCCTTAGAGTTTTTGATAGACAATCTTTATAATAATGAAGAACTTCCAGATATCATATTTTTAGATATAAATATGCCTATTATGGATGGTTTTCAATTCATGGAAGAGTACGTTAAGATAAAACCAAAATTAAACAAGAAAATAATTATCTATATGGTGTCTTCTTCAGTAGATCCTGTGGATATTGAACGTGCTAAGAATATTAGTGACATTTCTGACTATATTATAAAACCTATAAAGGCGGGACAGTTACGAGAAATTATGGCTAATCTTTAAATGGCGGTTTGTTGTTGAAGTTTGGCTTAGACCAATTTTTCAATAAACTCAACATTTACAACATGTGTGCCTTTAAAAGGCATAAAGCTAACCTTGTCTCCAAATAGGTCTGTAGCTCGTGCTGACTCAAGTACAATTCTTTGCTCATCTAAGTATTCATCTTCAGTGCCATACATCAGTTTTACCTTGGTGTCTTTAGATAGATACTTATAATCTTTAGCGGTTAATTCTTTTGGAATTCCACCAGAATGAAGAACAAGCTGATCACATTGCAGTTGGCGTTTTGCCATATATCGCATGGCTACACTAACGCCTTGAGAATAGCCAAAAACGATTAAATGAACACCTTCAGGAATTTTTTCAACTTCTAATACCGCATCAATATAGTTTACAATATTTTCCATTCCGGCTTCGGTATTATCACGCGTTAACCAATTAGCACCAACATGCATTTTAGGTTGAATATAAAATTTACTGGGAGCTTGTGGCGCAATAATGTAATTGTCTTCAGCATTTAAACCTTTAAAGTATTTGAGAAAATAACGACTCATGTAGCCCATGCCATGACACACCAACCAAACTGTTTTTGTGCGTTCCGTAAGTGTATTTAAAGTAGAGTAGGAGTTGGTACTGATGTATGAGATTTCTTTCTCTTGTGAATTCATTTTTCTAGGCGGTTTCTGTATCTTTGTAATCGATTCAAAAATACTATTTTTATATGCAAATGACTAAAAAGGATTTCCTAGCCAAAGCGAATGCAGCAAGCAAAAACACCTTAATGGAAACCTTAGATATTGAAATGGTGGACTTTGGAGATGATTTTTTAGTGGCCAGAATGCCTGTAACATCCAAAGTGTACCAACCAGATGGAGTATTACACGGAGGAGCGACAGCAGCTTTAGCAGAAAGTGTTGGTAGTTTTGCATCGCATATTTTTATAGATACCGAGAATATGTTTGTACGTGGCTTAGAAATTACAGCGAATCATCTAAAAAGTGTAACCGAAGGTTATATCTATGCTAAAGCGACGTTTTTGCATAAAGGACGTACCACACAACTGCTAGATATTAGAGTGACAGACGAAGCCGATAATCTTATCTCAATATGTAGATTATCTACCATTTCACTTCCAAAAAAGAAATAAGTAATGGATGCGATGTCCTTTTTTGATGCTCTAGAGCAGCAATACAAAAACAATTTACCTTTTGTAGTTTATAGTAGACCAATTAATTCAATCATTAAATCTTGGTTGCAAGAAGATGATACTGTTCATAAATCGGAAACATTTACTGAGAGTGGATTTTTATTTGCTCCTTTTGATCTTAAACAAAACAGTATTCTTTTTCCAAAAGAACGCTGCCTATATTCTGAAATAACGACGGATAGTTTAGACGTTGAAGATTTTGAACCTACCGCAATCACTCAAAATGAAACGGAGAGAATTCAACATATCGATTTAGTTTCTAAAGGTATCCAAAGTATTAAAAGTAACGATTTACAAAAAGTGGTATTATCACGCCGCCAAACAAAATCACTTCAAGATACGAATCCATTAACCATTTTTAAACGCCTTTTTAATACCTATTCAAATGCGATGGTGTACTGTTGGTACCATCCTAAAGTAGGACTATGGATTGGAGCTACGCCAGAGTTATTATTAAAAGTTGAAGGCAAACGACTCACCACCATTTCTTTAGCAGGAACACAGCCTTATCAAAGCCAGTCCGTGGTAACTTGGACAAACAAAGAGTTTGAAGAACAGCAAATTGTAACGGATTTTATAACTGAACAATTAAAACCATATACGTCAAACATTAATGTATCAGAAGTAGATACCGTAAGAGCCGGAAACTTGTTACATCTTAAAACGAGAATCATCAGTGTTTTAAAAGACGATGCAGATTTAAAAGCTATAATCGAAGCCTTACATCCAACTCCAGCAATTTGTGGGTTCTCTAAAGCTAAGGCAAAGGATTTTATTCTTAATCATGAAAACTATAATAGAGAATATTACACTGGTTTTTTAGGCGAATTAAACCTAAAACAAAGCAAAACCCGGAACACTAATAGACGTAACGTAGAGAATAACGCTTATGCAGTTGTAAAAACACAGTCTAATTTCTATGTAAATTTACGCTGTATGCAACTCAAAGATGCCACAGCAAATATTTATGTAGGAGGAGGTATTACCAAAGCTTCTAACCCAGAGAACGAATGGGAGGAAACTGTGAATAAAACAGCCACAATAAATACGGTACTTAATTAAGTGTAAAATGTAATCGTTATTAGTTATATTTTTAGTTGAAGCTCTATTTCATTATCTCCTTTTATTAGGTAATTTTGTATTTATATGAAGTACTCAAAAATACCTTTGTCCCAAACTATAGTTACTTTATGCAGAACGCATAATATAAAACACATAGTTATTTCTCCAGGCAGTAGAAACGCCCCTTTAACCATTGGTTTTACTCACGATGATTTTTTTAACTGTTATAGTATTGTAGATGAGCGTTGCGCAGCATTTTTTGCTTTAGGTATTGCTCAGAAATTACAAAAACCTGTTGCTATAGTTTGTACATCTGGAAGTGCCTTATTAAATTATTATCCTGCAATTGCAGAAGCGTATTATAGTAATATCCCATTAGTGGTTTTATCTGCAGACAGACCAAAACATTTGATAGATATTGGAGATGGACAAACTATAAAACAAAAACGAGTTTATGGAGAACATGTTTTGTATAGTGCCAATTTAAAACTCGATTTAAAAAAGACAGATAATACACTTCCAGAAAATGAATTGCGTATTTTTAAAAATATTGAGAATAAATTAGAACGATTTTTAGGACTACAGAAAGATATTCAGACGTATAATGAATCTGAAATTCATGATGCATTAACAATGTCTAAGTTAGATTCAGGTCCTGTTCATATTAATATTCCATTTGACGAACCTCTATATGATATTGTAGATGAGTTATCTATAAATCCAAAGCCTTTCAAAATTCAAACAAGAATAGATAAAGTAGACGAATTTGAAATTAAGAGTTTAGTAGATGTTTGGCATAACGCTAAGCGAAAAATGATTTTAGTAGGTGTCTTGCAGCCCAATTCTATTGAAGAAAAATGGATACAAGAAATTGCAGACGATGATAGTATCATTGTATTTACAGAAACAACATCTAATTTACATCATCCTGATTTTTTCCCAGGAATAGATAAAATGATAGCACCTTTAGATGATGATGGTTTTAAGAATCTTCAGCCAGATATCTTGGTTACTATAGGTGGCTTAATTGTTTCAAAAAAGATAAAAATATTTTTAAGAACCTATAAGCCAGAACATCATTGGCATGTTGGTTTGTCTAGAGCAAATGATACTTTTTTCTGTTTAGAAAAACATATTAAATTAAGCCCAAATGCATTTTTAGCTGCGTTTTTACCACAAGTAACACATCATACAAAAAGTACTTATAAATCGACTTGGCTTGGGTTGCGTCAAAAGCGAAGAAAGCTACAAGAAACGTATTTAAGTACACTACCATTTTCTGACTTTACGGTTTTTAACTCAATTGTAAAAAGTGTACCAAAACAAAGTCAATTACACGTAGGAAATAGCTCTGCAATTCGTTATGCCCAATTATTTCAAATACAAAAAAGTGTCGATGTATTTTGCAATAGAGGAACAAGTGGTATAGATGGTAGTACAAGTACAGCTATAGGTGCCGCAGTTGCTACAGAAAAGCGAACAACATTTGTAACGGGAGATTTAAGTTTCTTTTACGATAGTAATGCCCTTTGGAATAATTATATACCCAAAACATTTAGAATTATAGTGGTGAATAACCAAGGTGGTGGCATTTTTAGAATTCTTCCAGGTCATAAAAACACAGAGAATTTTGACACTTATTTTGAAACTAAACATGGTTTAAACGCAAAACACTTATGCGAAATGTATGGTTTTGAATATCATATGGCTTCAGACGAAGTGTCTTTAGAAGAAAATTTAAAATCATTTTATACTATTTCTAAGCAACCTAAATTATTAGAAGTCTTTACAAACTCTCGTGTTAATGATCAAATTCTATTAGATTATTTTAAGTTTATCAAGTAAAGTAAGGATTAAATTAAAGTTAAGATGTGACTTTTTCATTTTAAGTGTTTCTAAAAAATACTTACCTTTAGGAAAACTAATTTATTTAACTTAAAAACATAGTGTAACATGAGTAAAAGAGATGATTTAATTGTAAAATACGCGGCAGATTTAAAAGACAAATGTGGTGTTGATGCTGATATGGATTTATTAACAAAAGTAACTGTTGGTTTAGGTCCATCTATTTATAATGCAGATTCTTCTACCGTTTCTGGTTCAGATGAAAAAGAATTAGCGACAGTGAAAAATAACTATTTAATCAAGAAATTAGGATTAAAAGATGGAGCTGATTTAGATAAAGGAATTGATGCTGTAATGGAAACATATGGAAGATCTAATAGATCTAAATATAGAGCTGTAGTTTATTATTTATTATGTAAGCATTTCAAAAAAGAGTCTGTTTACTAATAGCTAACTTTTTAAAGTATAAAGAAGCGTTATAATTAAATAATTATAGCGCTTTTTCTTTATATTAATATGAATATCTTTGCAACATGATAAATTTAGGCGAATACAATACATTAGAAATTTTAAGAGATACTGAACCAGGCTTATTTTTGGGTGATGGAGCAGAAGGTGAAGTCCTGTTACCTAATAGGTATGTACCAAAAGTATTTGAAATTGGTGATAAAATTGAAGTTTTTGTTTATTTAGACAATGAAGAACGACCAGTTGCAACCACAGATCATCCTTACATTAAAAAGGATGACTTTGCCTTGCTGCGTTGTAACCAAGTTACAGATTATGGTGCCTTTTTAGATTGGGGACTGGTAAAGGAATTGTTTTGTCCTTTTAGAGAGCAAGCCTTTAAAATGAAAGCAGGTGGTTGGTATTTAGTACATTGTTATTTAGATGACGAGTCTGAACGTTTAGTAGCGTCGAGTAAAACTAATCGGTTTTTAGATAATAAAGAATTAACAGTTGCACAGTTTGATGAAGTAGATTTAATTGTTTCACATCCATCAGAGTTAGGCATGAATGTCATTGTCAATAAAAAACACTTAGGCTTAGTCTTTAAGGATGATATTTATAAAGATATTAGTGTTGGTGACCGACTTAAAGGTTTAGTAAAAAAAGTACGACCAGATAACAAGTTAGATATTTCATTAAATCAAATAGGTTATAGGAATATAGAACCAAATGCAGAGTATATTTTAAATGAATTACATGATAATGGTGGCTTTATACCACTTCATGATAAATCTAACCCTGAAGATATTAAGGATCAGCTTCAAATGAGTAAGAAAAGCTTTAAAAAAGCAATAGGCTCGTTATACAAAGAGCGTCAAATAGAAATAAAAGAAGACGGTATTCACTTATTGTAAGAATCAGGATCTTGTAGAGACAAGGTGTCTTCAATCCAAGTAATAGCGTTTTCAAAATCTTTAAATACTTTTCTGTTGAATTTGAAAAAGAGACTTTCAATTTCAATGATACGTTCCGTAAGATTGCTATAAACAATTATAGCATAGGCTTTTAGATTTTTAAATGTTTCGTTAAATATTTTTGCGTCATTGAGGTTTATAGAATATGAGTTTATTCTATTAGCAATAAAACCAAATGGTCTATCTTTAAAATGTGTTTTTACAATAAAAGAAAGCTCATCAAAGTTTTTAAAAGTTATATCAGCACCTTCTATAAATTCTGCAACCATAAAATTTTGGTAAAGATATACAGTTCCTAATTTTATTTTATAGGTCTCAAATGGTTTATTATATATGTTGGGATTATAATTCATTGTAAATTAATAATATACTCACAAATATACTATGCTCGCATAATAAAATAAAGTAAAAAATAGAGTTTAGCGTATTATTATTAATTTCTTACTTTTGCGCTTAAAATATTGATAAATATGAGCCATATAGATTGGAAAGTTGCCAAGTCTTATGAAGATATAACCTATCATAAATGTAATGGCGTTGCCAGAATTGCATTTAATAGGCCAGATATACGTAATGCATTTCGTCCAAAGACCACTTCAGAACTGTATGATGCATTTTATGATGCAGGTGAAGATGTGAATATTGGAGTCGTGCTTTTGAGTGCAGAAGGACCTTCTAGCAAAGATGGTATTTGGAGTTTTTGTTCGGGTGGAGATCAAAAAGCCAGAGGTCACCAAGGATATGTTGGAGAAGATGGTTACCATCGTTTAAACATCTTAGAAGTGCAACGCTTAATTCGTTTTATGCCAAAAGCAGTTATTGCTGTTGTACCAGGTTGGGCTGTTGGTGGAGGTCATAGTTTACATGTCGTTTGCGATTTAACTTTGGCAAGTAAAGAACATGCTATCTTTAAGCAAACTGACGCAGATGTTACTAGTTTTGATGGAGGATATGGTTCTGCGTATTTGGCAAAAATGGTCGGTCAGAAAAAAGCAAGAGAAATCTTTTTCTTAGGAAGAAACTATTCGGCTCAAGAAGCTTTTGATATGGGAATGGTAAATGCGGTTATTCCTCATGAAGAATTAGAAACGACAGCTTACGAATGGGCTCAAGAAATATTAGCAAAGTCACCAACATCTATAAAAATGCTAAAATTTGCAATGAATCTTACAGATGACGGAATGGTTGGTCAGCAAGTATTTGCAGGTGAAGCGACCCGATTAGCATATATGACAGATGAAGCTAAAGAAGGAAGAGATGCCTTTTTAGAGAAAAGGAAGCCTAATTTTCCTAAAAAATGGATTCCATAATTTAACCAAGCTTAAATGAAGAAAATTAAACCGTGGCTTTCAGCCATGCGCTTAAGAACATTACCACTTTCTGTCTCTGGAATTATTCTTGGTAGTTGTTTTGCTTATTATAATGGCCATTTTAATCCTTGGATTTTATTTTTTGCAATTCTAACCACTATAAGCTTACAGATATTATCTAATTTAGCTAATGATTATGGTGATGGAATAAAAGGAACAGATAATGATGAGCGTGTTGGGCCACAACGTGCCATACAAAGTGGTGCCATTACTCCAAACGAAATGTTTGAAGCCATACGATTTAATGTTATTGTCGTAATTATATTGACTTTATCCCTTTTGTGGGTTGCTTTTGGGCCTAATAATTTTCTTTATATAATTTTATTTGTAATTCTAGGTGGACTGTCTGTTTATGCCGCTTTAAATTATACCATGGGAAATTCTCCATACGGTTATCGTGCACTTGGTGATGTTTTTGTATTTATATTTTTTGGATTAATAAGTACCATTGGAAGTTATGTTCTTTATATGCAAGTTTTAGATCATGTAGTTGCGTTACCAGCCATTGCATTGGGCTTGTTAAGCGTTGGTGTATTAAATTTAAATAACATGCGAGACATAGAATCTGATACCAATGCAGGTAAAATTACATTAGCTGTTAAATTAGGATTATCACGAGCTAAAAAATACCACTTTATCCTTATCATAGGAGCCATGCTAATTACCGTAATATTTTCAATATTATATTATGTAGCACCTTATAATTTTATGTATTTACTTGCTTTTATTCCGTTAATAATTCATGTTAAAAAAATAAAATCAGCCATAGAACCTGATGATTTTGATAGCCAATTAAAGGTTTTGGCATTGTCTACATTTCTGTTTTCACTGCTATTAGGAGTTGGCTATATTTTGTATTAATTTTAAAGAATATTTCAGCTTTTAAATTACAAAACTGTATAACATTAATAATAAAAACATGAAAATTACATTCTACGGTCATGCTGCATTAGGGATACAAATTAAAGATATTAATATTTTAGTCGATCCTTTTATTTCTGGAAATGAAAAAGCATCTGCGATAGATATTGATGCCTTAAAAGCCGATTATATTTTAGTGACCCATGCACATCAAGATCATATTTTAGATGTTGAAGCGATTGCTAAACGTACAGGAGCAATCATTGTTTCTAATTATGAAATTGTAACACATTATCAGAATAAAAATTTAGAAGGACATCCTATGAATCATGGTGGTTCTTGGGATTTTGAATTTGGAAATCTTAAATACGTTAATGCTATTCACACGTCGTCTTTTCCAGATGGTAGTTATGGTGGGCAACCTGGTGGATTTATTATTGAAGGAGAACGCAAAACCATTTATATTGCCGGAGATACAGCTTTAACTATGGATATGAAGCTCATTCCTATGCAAACTAAATTAGATTTAGCCATATTGCCAATAGGAGATAACTTTACAATGGGCATAGATGATGCTATTCTTGCTAGTGATTTTATAGAATGCGATAAGATCTTAGGTTATCACTTTGATACTTTTGGATATATAGAAATTGATCACGAAGTTGCGAAACGTAAATTTTTTGATAAGGATAAGGATTTAATGCTTTTAGATATAGGTGAAAGCGTTGAGTTATAAAATCATTTTTTTAGTCATAAATTTTAAAGTAAAAATTCAAATATGAAAAACTTAGCTTGCCTTCTGTTTTTATCTATCCTTATGTTAAGTTGCAAGAATGATGTACCACAATACAATGACTCAGTTCCAGTACACGATGATTTCAAAATAGAATCAAAATTTGTAAACGAAACCAGAGTCATCAATGTATGGACACCACCAAACTACAAAGCGACTAATGATTCTTTTCCTGTTTTGTATATGCCAGATGGAGGTATTGTTCAAGAAGATTTTCCGCACATAGCAAACACAATTGCTAAACTTGTTGAGAATAAAAGTATTCCACCAATTATTCTTGTTGGCATAGAAAATACAGATAGAGGAAGAGATTTATCAGGCGCTTCTGTAATAAAAGAAGATGAACAATATTGTCCATTAACAGACGGAGCTAAAAATTATAGAGCATTTATTTTGGAAGAATTAGTACCTGAAATAAATAAAAAATATAGAACAACTGAAGAAAGGGGAATTATTGGAGAATCATTAGCAGGACTTTTTGTTGTAGAAACCCTTCTTTTAAATCCAAATACGTTTGATTTTTATATTGCTATGGATCCCTCTTTATGGTGGAATAACCGTCATTTAGTACGTAAAGCAAAAGTTTTTTTAGAAAATACACCTAACAAAAAAATAAGATTTTGGTTTGCAGGTTCTGCTAACGAGACCATTTCTCCACACACCAACAATCTTGCAAAAACATTAGAGAATAAAGCCTCAAAGAACTTAGTGTGGAAATATTCTGATGAACCTAATGAAAAACACAATACCATTTTTAGAGCAACAAAAGAAAAAGCTTTGACTTGGATTTTAAATGTTAAATAACAATTATTTTACCATTTAAACCATTGATAAATCTAGTATACTATCTGTAAAACTAATTTAGCCGTATCTTTGCCACGTTATGAAAGTTAATAAACTCACAGATTGGTTACCAACCACAAATAAAGAAGTTAAAATTAGAGGTTGGACAGAACTAGATGTTATACTATTTAGTGGCGATGCCTATGTAGACCATCCGTCTTTTGGACCAGCAGTTATTGGTCGTATTTTAGAAAGTTATGGATTAAAGGTTGCTATAGTGCCACAGCCTAGTGTAAATGATAATCTACAAGATTTTACGAAGCTTGGAACACCAAAATTATTTTTTGGAGTCACAGGTGGTTGTATGGATCCTATGGTGAGTAATTATACCGCAAGTAAAAAACGTAGAGATAAAGATGCTTATACACCAAATGGTGATAAAGGATTTAGACCAGATTACGCTACATCTGTATATTCAAAGATTTTAAAAGAAAAATTTCCAGATGTCCCTGTTCTTATAGGTGGTATTGAAGCGTCCTTACGTCGTGTTACACATTACGATTATTGGAGTGACAAACTTATGCCAACTATTTTAGAAACCTCTAAAGCAGATATGTTGGTATACGGAATGGGAGAACAACCTTTGCGAGAAGTTGTTGAATTGCTACAAAAAGGTGTACCATTTTCAAGTTTAAAAACTATAAAACAAACGGCTTTTTTATTAGATGAAGATGAAGCACTTCCCAAAAATAAAAATTGGGATGATGTCGAAATTCACTCACATGAGATTTGTTTAAAGGATAAAAAGAAATTTGCGTCTAATTTTAAAGTGATTGAACAAGAATCAAATAAACTTAAGGCAAATAGAATCTTACAAGAGGTAAATACCCGTAAACTGGTAATAAATCCACCTTTTCCAACGATGTTAGAAGAAGAGATTGATGCTTCTTTTGATTTACCATACACACGTTTACCACATCCAAAATATAACAAACGAGGACCAATACCTGCGTTTGAAATGATTAAGTTTTCAATTAACATTCATCGTGGTTGTTTTGGGGGTTGTAGTTTTTGTACCATTTCTGCTCATCAAGGCAAATTTATTGCTAGCCGAAGTGAAGAGTCCGTTTTAAGAGAAGTTGATAAAGTGGCTAATATGCCAGATTTTAAAGGTTATTTATCAGATATTGGCGGGCCTTCTGCTAATATGTATAAGATGAAAGGGAAAGTGCAATCCATTTGTGATAAATGTGTCGCTCCTTCTTGTATTTCGCCTGTAATTTGTAGTAACTTAGATACATCTCACAAACCGTTAACGCAATTATATCAGGCTGTAGATAAACATCCTAAAGTAAAGAAATCTTTTATTGGTAGTGGTATTCGTCACGATATGTTAGTGCCAGAGTTTAATAAAAATGCCGACCCAAAAGAATTAGATGCTTATACTGAAGAAGTCATGACAAAGCATATTTCTGGTCGACTAAAAGTAGCACCAGAGCATACTTCAGATCCTGTTTTAAAATTGATGCGTAAACCTTCGTTTAAGTATTTTCATAAGTTTAAAGAACGTTTCGATAAAATCAACATAAAGAAAGATTTAAAGCTTCAATTAATTCCTTATTTTATTTCAAATCATCCTGCTTGTGAAGTAGAAGATATGGCAAATTTAGCTGCCGAAACAAAAGATATGGGATTTCAGTTAGAGCAAGTACAAGGATTTACACCAACACCAATGACCGTTGCAACTGTCATTTATTACAGTGGTTATCATCCATACACTTTAAAGCCAACTAAAACACCAAAATCTAAAAAAGAAAAAGATGAACAACATCGTTTCTTCTTTTGGTATAAAAAGGAAAACAAAGACTGGATTAAAAAAACGTTGAATAAAGTTGGTCGAACAGATTTAGTAGAACGATTATTACCAGAAGATAAAAAAGACAAAGGCTGGAAAAGTGTAAATCTTAAAGAAGTAAAAAACACATTTGATGATGCGGTTCCTGCAACATATGCTCGTCGAAAAAAGAAACATAAACCTCGAAAGAAGAGACGTTAGACTTTAGATAGATTATTTTCTAGAATTATTTTCTAACCATTCATTCCGTAGATCATCCGAAACTTTTCCTGTACCATCATGTTTCCAACCTGGTGGTTTAATTAGGTAAAGGAATCTATGCTTTATAGATTTTTGACCTGTAAAAGCATCTTTCAGCATATGAAGCCATTCAATAAATGCAATTTTTACGGGGTTGTAAGTGTTAATATTTGTCACTAAACCGTATCTAACTTTTTCATCTTTTAATTCGGCTTGAAACGTTCCAAATAATTTATCCCAAATAATCAAAATTCCAGCATGATTGCGATCTAAATACATAGGGTTACTTCCATGATGTACTCTGTGATGCGATGGTGTATTAAAAATAGCTTCAAACCATTTAGGCATTTTGTCTATAGTTTCGGTATGAATCCAAAATTGGTACAACAAGCTAACAGACATTTGAAGTAACAACATTGCAGGATGAAAGCCTAATAATGGTAGCCATAACCAAAAGATAAAGGTGTAAAATCCTCCAGACCACGTTTGTCTTAAAGCAGTACTCAAATTATAATGCTCAGAAGAGTGATGTACCACATGAGACGCCCAAAATAAACGACATTCATGAGATACGCGATGAAACCAATAATAAGCGAAGTCATCTGCAAAAAATAATAGTATAAAAGACCACCAAGCTATAGGAATAGTAAACAATCTAAAATTGTCATATATCAAAAAAAACACGAATAATACTACAGCTTTACTTGCAAAACCTAAAATAACATTACCTAACCCCATAGCAATAGAAGAGAAAGCATCTTTAGATTCATAGCTCTTAATGCGCTGTTTTGTAGTTAGATATAACTCTAGTAACATTGCCAAGACAAAAAAAGGAATAGCGTACAAGATTATATTAGGAAAATCAGGCATTATGAGTTGTTATTTGAGCTCTAATTTACGAAATTAATTGACTATTTTTGAATACTCTTATGAAAGCAGAATACAAACAATATATCTTAAATTTTAAGCGGCCAAGTGGAACATCGCGTGGAGTAATGACCACAAAAGAAACGTGGTTTATAAAATTAGAGCATCAAGGTAAAACGGGAGTAGGTGAGTGTGGTATTTTAAGAGGTTTGTCTGTTGATGATAGACCAGACTATGAAGAAAAATTGAAATGGGTTTGTAATAATATTCACTTAGGTTTAGACAAACTTTTAAGCGAACTTACAGCGTATCCAAGCATTCGATTTGGATTAGAAACGGCCTACAAATCTTTAGATAGCTCAGATTCGTTTGAATTATTTCCTTCTGAGTTTTCAAGAGGAAAAGATGGCATACCCATAAATGGTTTAGTTTGGATGGGCAACGAAGATTTTATGCGAACCCAAATTAAAGATAAAATTGAAGCAGGTTTCAGTTGTATTAAACTAAAAATTGGAGCAATAGATTTTCAAACGGAATTAGACATTTTAAAATCGATTAGAAAGGAATTTTCAGTTTCAGATATTGAATTACGAGTTGATGCTAATGGAGCATTTTCAACAGAGGATGCTTTAGAGAAGCTAAAACAGCTTTCAGAATACCAATTACATTCTATAGAACAACCTATAAAAGCACAACAATTTGAGGCCATGTCTAAGCTTTGTGATGTAACACCTTTGCCAATTGCCTTAGATGAAGAATTAATTGGAGTATTTTCTAAAGCGAACAAGCAAACACTATTACAAACAATAAAACCTCAATATATTATTTTAAAGCCAAGTTTGGTTGGTGGATTTGGAGGGAGTAAAGACTGGATTAACGCTGCAGAAGATTTAAATATAAAATGGTGGATAACAAGTGCCTTAGAAAGCAATATTGGTCTAAATGCCATATCGCAATGGACTTACACTTTAAAAAGTAAAATGCCACAAGGTTTAGGAACAGGAAGTTTATTTACAAACAATTTTCCTTCGCCTTTAATTGTAAAAAATGGTACTTTGCATTACAATTTAAAACAACATTGGAAATTTAATTTATAACATGAATTATATACAACAAGCCTACAAAGGACATCGCGAACTTTGGATGTTTTTCTTAACTACATTCTTAATTGCTGGTATTTTTATTGGGAATTTTATTTATTTTTTAATCGCTGATCCAGCAGATTTAGAAATGGCCTATGAAATGATGAAGCAAATTCCTGCTAACTTGTCATTAATAATGAATCTTTTGCCTTTTGCTTTTTTATTAGGACTATTATTTGTGTTGGTAAAATATGTACACCAAAGAAGTCTCTTATCGTTAACAACAACACGACCTAAAGTAGATTTTAAGCGTATTTTATTTTCGTTTTTGATGATAACAGTATACACCATTGTTACCTTTTTTATAGGCTATTCAATAGATTCCTCTGAAATTGTATTTCAGTTTAATCCCGTTAAATTCGCAATCCTATTTCTAATAAGTATACTCTTGTTTCCATTTCAAATTGGTTTAGAAGAATATTTATTTAGAGGTTATTTAATGCAGCATATAGGTGTTTTAGTAAAGAATAAATGGTTTCCATTAATTTTTACGTCTGTATTATTTGGCTTAGCACATAGTGCAAATCCAGAAGTTGGAGCCGTAGGGTTTTGGCAAATGATGATTTTTTACGTTGGTACAGGATTATTATTAGGAATAATGACTTTAATGGATGAAGGCTTAGAGTTAGCTTTAGGATTTCATTTAGGAAACAATCTTATAGCATCTTTGTTAGTAACTGCAGATTGGACTGCTTTGCAAACAGATGCCTTATTTAAAGATATGTCAGAACCAGGATTAGGTTCAATCTCAGAAATTATATTACCCGTTTTACTGGTTTATCCACTAATGCTCCTCATTTTATCTAAAAAATATGGTTGGACCAATTGGAAAGATAAATTATTCGGAAAAGTAACAGAACCTCCAAAAGAAAATTATAAAATAATAGAATAACCGATGACACCAACATACGACAAAGTACATAACCGTTTTAAGTTTAACGGCTTACATTTTAGTCATGAAGAATTAAAAGAAGTTGCATACAGTCTTATTAAGGAAGGTAAAGCCTACGAAAAAGTAACTGGAGATTTTTTAATAGATTGGTTAAATAAAGATGATTTTTTAATTGTAACAACGTCAGGTTCTACAGGTTATCCTAAAGAAATTAAATTAAAGAAACAAGCCATGGTCAATTCTGCCATTGCTACAGGTAACTTTTTTGGATTAGAGCCAGGAGATAAAGCTTTACATTGTTTGCCTAGCCATTTTATTGCAGGTAAAATGATGTTTGTAAGAGCTCTAGTTTTAGGTTTGGAAATTGATTTTGTAGAGCCTGCAGCTCATCCTATTTTTGATTATGAAGTGCCTTACGATTTTTGTGCGATGATTCCGTTGCAGTTAAAATATTCTATTGATCAAATTCACAATATTAAAAATATTATTGTTGGTGGATCTAAGGTTACAAAACCATTATTAGAAAAAATTAAAAATTGTAAACCTAAGTTTTTTGAAACCTACGGAATGACTGAAACTGTAACTCATGTTGCTGTTAGGTCCTTAGAATCTAAATCAGGTAAAAAAGAGCCTTATTTTACGGCTTTACAAAATATTAAGTTTGAACAAGACGATAGAAACTGTTTAGTTATCCACGCCCCAAAATTGGTAAAAGAAACTTTAGTTACTAATGATATTGTAGACTTAAAATCTGAAACTAGTTTTCAGCTTTTAGGCCGTTATGATAATGTTGTTAATTCTGGTGGTGTGAAGTTGTTTCCAGAACAAATAGAAGATAAACTACAACCCGTAATTAGTAAACGTTTTATTGTTGCTGGTGAAGAAGATGTTACACTAGGAGAAAAACTGATTCTTATTGTTGAAAACCCTTCAGATTCTATTGCTGTTATTCAAAAAAGAATTGAAGAATTAAAAACACTGGATAAATTTGAAGTCCCTAAGAAAATTTATACAATAGATAAATTTCCTGAAACTAATAATGGGAAAATTCAACGTAAAAAGACTTTAAAAGCTGTAGTTGTTAGTTAAGAATAGTGCTTCAACAATAAAATTTGAGAAACGATTAATTAATTGTTTTAAAATACAGAATTATAAATAACCAGTATTTAATTCTACCATTAAAGCCATACGTTAACTCATTCAAAGCAGTACTTCACTCATTGTACGTTTAGTATCATAATGTTTGTTTATAGGTTTACACAAACTTATAAATCAACTATTATGAAAAATCTAATACTTATGTTATGTCTTGTATTGTCATCTTGGCAAATACAAGCACAAGAAAAAACAATTTCAGGAATTGTTACTACAGCTTCAGATGGCACGGCATTACCAGGTGCTAATGTTAATATTAAAGGGAGTAAGAAAGGAGCTTTAACTGATTTTGATGGAAAATTCTCATTAAGTGCTCAAGTTGGAGACATTATTATTGTTTCTTATGTTGGAATGCAAACAGAAAATGTAATAATTGGATCAAAATCGGTCTATAATATTGCATTAAAAGCAAGTGTAAATACACTGAATGAGGTTGTTATTAAAGGCTATTCTGGCGCTACTAAAAGTACCACTGTTAGTAGTTCGCTTTCAACAGTTAGCGCTGAATCTTATGAAATCAGTAATAAACGATTAAAAAAGCGTGCAAGAAGAAAAAATAAGAATAAAACGTCTGACCAATTAACAGGTCAAGCAGCAGGTGTTAATGTGAGTACGGGTTCTGGTAAGCCTGGTCAAAGTGCTACTATTATTATTCGTGGTAGAAATTCAATAACTGGAGATACAGAGCCATTATTTATAATAGATGGTGTTCCTGTAGATCAAGATAATTTCCGTAATTTAAAACGAAAGGATATAGCTAATATATCTGTATTAAAAGATGCTAAAGCAACTGCTATTTATGGTAATAGAGGCAAAGGTGGTGTTATACTTGTTACGACTAAAGCAGGAAAGAAAAGAATTTCAAATAATGAAGACTATGCTAAAATTATAGAAAACCCATTTAAACGCGCAAATTTAACACCATTATCAACGTTTTCAATAGATGTAGATAAAGCAGGATATTCTAACGTAAGACGAATGATTAATAATGGACAAACAGTGCCACCAAATGCTGTAAAACTTGAAGAAATGGTTAATTATTTTAACTATAATTATCCGCAACCTACAGATGAACATCCTTTTTCTATAAATACCGAAATTGTAAAAACACCTTGGCATAAAGACACGCAGTTGGTTAGAATAGGCTTGCAAGGAAAAACTTATGAGAACGATAAACTTCCGGCTTCTAACTTAACTTTTTTACTAGATGTTTCTGGGTCTATGGGCTCTCAGAATAAATTACCATTATTAAAAAGAGCTTTTAAGCTACTTGTAAACCAATTACGCGACAAAGATAAGGTATCTATTGTTGTTTATGCAGGAGCCGCCGGAGTGGTTTTAGAACCAACATCTGGAGATCAAAAAGAAACCATTTTAAACGCTTTACAGAATTTGAATTCTGGCGGTTCTACAGCTGGTGGTGCGGGAATTGAATTGGCTTATAAATTAGCAGAAAAGAATTTTAAAAAAGACGGTAATAATCGTGTTATTATTGCAACAGATGGTGATTTTAATGTTGGGGCTTCAAGTGATAAAGCGATGCAAACATTAATTGAAGAAAAACGTAAATCTGGTGTGTTTTTATCGGTTTTAGGTTTTGGTTATGGAAACTATAAGGATTCAAAATTAGAAATCTTAGCCGATAAAGGCAATGGAAATCATGCCTATATAGATAATATGCAAGAAGCTCAAAAAGTTTTTGGAAAAGAATTTGGGGGAACACTTCATACAATAGCAAAAGATGTGAAAATTCAAGTGGAATTTAATCCTAAAAAAGTGCAGGCGTATAGATTAATTGGATATGAAAACAGACTGCTTGCAGATGAAGACTTTGCAGATGATACCAAAGATGCTGGAGAATTAGGAAGTGGACATACCGTAACTGCATTATATGAAATTATTCCAGTGGGAATAAAAAGTGATTATCTAAAAAAAGTTGCAGATTTAAAGTATACCCAATCTAAAATAGCGTCTAATTATGAAGATGAACTATTTACGGTAAAATTCAGATATAAAAAACCAAATGAAGATAAGAGTATAGAAATGGTTCATGTTCAAAATAATAATATAACAGAAGCATCAAACGATATGAATTTTGTTTCCGCTGTAGCATTATTTGGAATGCACTTAAGAGGTTCTAAGTATTTTAATAAAGCCTCAGCATCTCAGGTTATTACTTTAGCAGAACGTGGAAGAGGAGAGGATACAGATGGTTATAGAGCAGAGTTTATAAGACTGGTAAAGTCTTATGATAATTTTAATTAATATGTTTGGAAAACAAATAATAAAAACCCAATGCAAAGGCATTGGGTTTTCTTATTTTAAAAGCTACTAGAATTAATTTTCAGTAGATAAGTTTTTCATTTCTGTTTCAACCATTTCATAGAATTGGTCAATTTTTGGTAATACAACAATACGTGTACGTCTGTTTTTTGCTCTATTTTCAGCAGTATCGTTATCTACTAAAGGCACATAAGAACTACGACCAGAAGCAATCAATTGTTGTGGGTTTACGCCTAAGCTTTCTAAAACTCTTACTACAGAAGTAGCACGTTTAACACTTAAATCCCAGTTATCTAATAATGGAGGCTTACTGTAAGATACGTTGTCTGTATGCGACTCTACCATAGCTTCAAAGTCTGGTTTACTATTAATAACTTTAGCTACTTTTCCTAAAATTTCATTTGCTCTAGTAGTTACGTTATAGCTGCCACTTTTAAATAATAATTTGTCAGCAATAGAAATGAATACAACACCTTTTTCAACATTTATTTCAATATCTGGATCGTTGATTCCAACTGCTTTTTTAAGGCTTGTTACAACGGCCAATGTTACACTATCCTTTTTCGTTAGTGCATCTTGTAGTCTTGTAATTTTTAAATCGCGTTCTTTTAAGCTCTCTAAAGATTTTTCAAGGTTTTCTGCACCTTTTTGTGTTAAGGTTGTTAAATTTCCTTTGGTATCAATTAAATCTTGATTTGCTTTACGTAAATCATTTAACTGATCTTTCATTGTTTCTACTCTTGCATTAGCTGCAGCAACATCAGAAAGACAGCTATTTAATTTTACTGTTGCCGTATTTAATAAGTCTTGAGATTTCTCATATTTTTCTTGAAGTGCAAGATGTTCTTTCTTTGCGACACAAGATGCTAATAGCATCATTGAGCAAACACTTAATAACATTATTTTTCTCATAATTGATTTTTAGTTTTAATCGTTAATTACAACATTCAAAATTATGCAAAAGAATAACGGCTATGACAAGGATTAACAAAAATTTTAACAGTTTTATAAACAATTAAAATTTAGTCTTCTTTTTTATAAAATAAGACCAAACAATAGAATTGATTTTATAATATCCAAAACGTTTAGGTAATTGTTTCCTTTGCTTTAAAAGACGTGGTAAATTGTAGTAAAATGAGAGGTGTGCTTTAAGAATAGCAACTAAAAATGCGGGTTTAAGTTGAAATAGAAATCTAGCAGATGCTACACCATCAAGTACCATTCTAATGCCAACTCTAAAAAGGACATTAGAATCTGTATTTTTAAATAGTGTAAATAAACTATTTCTAAAATTGAGATATGTTTTCTTAGGATTAGTATTATTTAATGTAGCACCACCAACATGATAAACCGTAGACGTACCAACAAATTTTGTGGTATAATTTTTATTAAATGCACGCCAACATAAATCAATTTCCTCCATGTGAGCAAAATACGACTCATCAAAACCTTCCAATGCTTTGTAAACGAGGTTTCTAATAAAAAAACAAGCACCAGAAGCCCAAAATATTTCGCTATTATCGTTGTATTGTCCTGTGTCTTTTTCAATGGTATCAAAAATGCGACCACGACAATAAGGATAACCATATTTGTCAATAAATCCACCAGCCGCTCCAGCATATTCAAATTGCGATTTGTTTTTATAGTCTAATATTTTTGGTTGAATGATTGCCGTTTCAGTATTTGTATTAAATTCTTCTAAAATGGGTTGAAGCCAATTTTTGGTCACTTCAATATCACTATTAACTAAGCAGAGTAACGGTTCTTCTACTTGTTTAAGAGCCTCATTATAACCTTTGGCATAACCACCATTAGTTGTGTTTTGAATTAGTTGTACTGTCGGAAAATGTTCAGAAACAAAAGCAACAGAATTGTCTGTTGATGCATTGTCAGCAACATAGATTACAGCATCATCGGAATAGTTTATAACTGAAGGGAGAAATTTTTCGAGTAATGATTTCCCATTCCAGTTTAAGATAACAATAGCAATGTCTTTGGTTTGAAGCATTTAATTGGATTTATAATCAGGAATAGTTTTTAAAAAGGAATACCGTTCATTTTTTATATCCATTTCGCAATAATAATGATTTAAACCGTTAGTTACCATTAAATACGTGGCGTTTAATATCAAATTATAACGCGCAATTTGGTCAAAAGTAGTTTGGTCTATTTTTATGTTGTGCGATTTACATTCTACAATTAAGTGAATACTACCATCTGAATTAAATACCACAACATCATAACGTTTCTTTAAGCCGTTTATAGTCAGCTCTTTTTCAACATTAATTAAAGATTTTGGAAACTTTTTAGTATTGATTAGATAATGAACACAGTGTTGTCTAACCCATTCTTCGGGTTGAAGAATGATGAATTTTTTCCGAATGACATCAAAAATAGAAACTTTATTTTCTGTACTTTTGAAACGGTATTCAAACTTTGGAAAGTTGAGTTCTTGCAACACTTAGAGACGCTAATTTTTTTCAAAGTTAAAGTAGAATATCGCAAATCACAATTTTCATTACTAAAATCCTATTTATTTAATATAAACGGGCTTGTAACTATTGAAATTTGGAATTTTAAACTTGGAATTTTTAAAGCATTGGACGACGTAAAACAATTAGTAGCTACAATTAAAAAGGGAGACCTTAAACCTATTTATTTTTTAATGGGTGAGGAAGCGTATTATATTGATAAGATTTCAGATTATATTGAAGAGAACGTTTTAGATGAGGCAGAAAAGGGATTTAACCAAATGGTGCTATATGGAAGAGATATTTCTATAGACGATATTGTGAGTAATGCCAAACGGTATCCAATGATGGCAGAGCGTCAAGTGGTTATTGTTAAAGAGGCACAAGATTTAAGTAGATCTATTGAGAAGTTAGCAGAATATGCAGCTAATCCTCAGCCTACAACGGTTTTGGTGTTAAATTATAAGTACAAAAAATTAGATAAACGTAAGGCTTTATATAAAGCTATTAATAAGGTTGGAGTTGTTTTTGAGAGTAAAAAAATGTACGAAAACCAAGTTGCCGACTGGATTAGACGCGTTTTAGCTGGACAAAATTATAACATTTCGCCAAAGGCAGCTCAGATGTTGGTAGAGTTTTTAGGAACTAACCTCAGTAAAATAGATAACGAACTTAATAAGCTTAAAATCGTTTTACCAGAAGGTACACAGATTACACCAGAACATATTGAAGAGAATATTGGAATAAGTAAAGATTACAATAATTTTGAATTACGAAAAGCGGTTGGACAGCGTAATGTTGTAAAAGCACATAAAATAGCTAAGTATTTTGCAGACAACCCTAAAGACAATCCAATGGTGGTTACGGTTTCGCTATTATTTGGATTCTTTTCTCAATTATTGCACCTTCATGGTATGTCTGACAGAAATCCACGTAGTGTCGCATCAGCTCTAAAAGTCAACCCTTATTTTGTAAATGAATATCTAGATGCTGCCAAGAATTACCCTATGAAAAAGGTAAGTTATGTTATTGGGGTACTGCGCGAATTTGATGTAAAAAGTAAAGGTGTTGGTTCTAAGGCAATGCCAGAAAAAGACCTTCTTAAAGAATTATTGGTTAAGATTATAGGTTGATTTACTGTTTTTTGTGTTTTATGATATACCAGTTGCATAAATCTCCTTCATACTCAAAAGTGCCAGAAGGTTGCATTCCTACTTTTTTAAGTATAGTATTAGAAGCTATGTGATTAACGTCTGCAGCCGCTCCAATTTCTTCTAATTTTAAAGTATTAAAACCATACTCTAAAGATGCAAATGCCGCTTCAGTGGCATAGCCCTTGCCCCAAAATTGTTCTTTTAGTCGGTAACCCAAGTCGTAATAGCTAAATTCCTTTCTAAGCTTTTCTTCAAGTTTTAATCCCGCCCAACCTACAAAGTCATTGGTTGATTTTTCAATTATAGCTAAACGACCTAAACCATTAGTTTTATATTGTTGTAAAATGTTAGCAATCATAGCTTCAGACTGCTCAATAGTTTTTACAGGATTATTTCCAAGAAAGAGATGAACTTTAGGATTAGAATCCAATTCAAAAAAATCTTGCGTATCTGCTATTGTAATAGGCCTTAGAATTAAGCGTTTGGTTTCAATATTGTCAAAAATCATTGGCTAAGGTGTTGTCTAATGGTTTATTTGTTTTCAGTTTTAAATAATGCAAAGTATTATTTCCACTTAATATTACAGCCCATACTTGGTTTTTGGTTTGGATTTACGGGGTTATTATTAATTAAGGCATCCATAGCAGCTCTAATATCTTTTCCTGTTACAGGTATACCATTTCCTGGTCTAGAATCGTCTAATTGACCTGTATAAACGAGTATTAAATCACTGTTAAATAAAAAAAAATCTGGTGTACATGCGGCATCGTATGCCTTGGCAACATCTTGTGTTTGGTCATACAAGTACGGAAAAATATAGTCGTTATCTATGGCGTTCTTTTTCATTAAATCTGGATGGTCTTGCGGATAATTTTCTACATCATTACTAGAAATAGCAATACAATTAATACCTTTTGAAACGTAATCTTTAGCCAATTGTGATAGTTGGGCATTTACATGAATTACAAAAGGGCAGTGGTTACAGATAAACATGACTAAAGTTGCAGTTGTGCCTTTTAATTCTTGAAGAGATTTTGTAACATCATCAACAGTATCTACTAATTTAAAATCCGGTGCTGTTGTGCCTAAAGGCAACATGTTTGATTCTGTTCGTGCCATTATATTATGTCTATTTTATTTATTAATTTTAGAGAATGGAAAAGATAATAACTTATGAAGACTTTACAAAGGTAGATTTACGTATTGGGACAATTATTGAAGTGAATGATTTTCCTAAAGCTAGAAAACCTGCGTATAAATTAACTATAGATTTTGGCGATTTAGGAGTTAAAAAAACTTCTGCACAAATAACAACGCAATACAAAAAGGAAGAATTAGTAAACAGACAAATAGTGGCTGTAGTTAATTTTCCTAAAAAGCAAATAGCCAATTTTATGAGCGAATGCTTGGTGGTTGGAGCCGTAAGAGCAGACGACGTGTTTTTGTTGCATCCTGAGACTAAAGTTAAAAATGGAATGCAAGTGTCTTAAGTTTTAAAATGTAATTGCATTACAAAAACAGACTAAGCCACCTTTTTATTTTTTGTCTATGAAGTAGCTTGTGTTATTAGTTTTGATTCCCAACAAACAACTACATCTCTTCTCTAAAGAAAATAGCATTCATTAACAGCTTATTCGTTCCATACCAAAAGGCTCTAAAATTAGTATTATCAGTAAAGCCAATAACCTTTCCACGGCCAACACGATTAATTTTTAGAGGTACTGTTTTACGTATACTATCTAAATTTTTTTCAGAAATATAACCACTTAATAAAGGCTTTTTAGAGTACTGAATGGGGTTGTTATAGCTGTTTTTATCCTCATTTATAAATAATGTTGAATTTCTAAACATCGGAAGTTTATCATTTTTATAACCAAAATTAATAGGATGTGAACGGTCTAATTCAGCTTCAAAAATGGCACCTCCAATAACTTGTGCGCCTCTAAAATCGCTACGTTGTTCGTAATTAATATTTTTAGCTATGAGTTTATTTTTCTTAAAATCAATGGTCATTAACTTTTTGGAGTTTAGCCATTTTAATGCATTTTTATATGCTACTAAAGTGCCGCCATCTTTAATCCAAGATTGTAATTTTTTTGTATTGCTTTCGCTTAATCCAGAAGAATTTACCATTATAATGGTATTGTAACGGCTTAAGTCTGCTCTTTTCATAGTTTTAGTATCAAGCTTTGTGGCAATAATATCGTAACGAGTGTCAAACAAATGCCAAATTTCACCAGCATCATAAGAGGTGATACCATCTCCAACTAAAAGAGCGATTTTTGGCAATTCTAAAGCTTTAAAATTTCGACTTCCTAGATCTATACCTTCGTTTAAACCTGTTGAAACGGCATCAATTTTAATATGACTTTCTTGGGCTTTATCATTTAGAAATGTATATATCTCAGTTGCAGATAAATTTTGGTTCTTTGCAGGAATCATTATAGTTCCATAATCGTAAGCTTTACCATTAGATTTAAACTGTTTTACGGCCACCTTTGCTCTTAAGCCTTTTTTTAAGATAGCATTTAATAGTTTTGGTGAGTAATACTCATTCCATTCAAATAAATAAGCGTATTCACTTTTAGAACTTACACCTCCAGAAAGCTGCTGTAAGTTTTTAACGCTATTGCCAGCGTTTGCCATTGTTGTTTCTGTATAATCGAGATTAAATGCTAAAGGAAAAGTCCAAGCCGAAATATCGTAAAACAAACTGTCTTTAAAAGCGGTTCGCGTTTCAAACATGGCATTGATTAATCTTGTATTCTTTTGATTTTTAGGAACCACATAGCTATAACCTTTTTTATATTTTTTGCCATCTTTTGAAAAATCAGATTTTAATTCATGAAAATCAATACGGTGACGTTTTAAAATTTCGGCTAAATGATAGGTTTTAGCAGCATCTTTTTCATCACCAAATATAATGGCTTTTTTGCCTTCTTTAGAGGCTTCATTCCTAGCGTCTTTAAAGAAATTATGTTGGTACTCTAAAATATCTTTTCGCATACCATTAGCAGCTGCTAGTGTAGATAAAACAGCTGTAAATTGATTTTTTATAGTAAATGGAAATGTTAAAAGACCATTTTCACTTTCTTGTACATGACCTCTAGAACTGGCTTGTTCAAATAAAATTCCAATACCACCATTTATGTCAGGAAAGGTAGATCCTTTTCCGTAATAGAAGTCGTCAAAACTTTCTTCAGAATAATACAATGAACCAATTTTGTCTAATGCTTTGGCGTGATAAGTTGCAATACCTTTAGTTAAATCTTGATTTAATTGTGGTGTTAATGGATGTGTACGTGACGGAATTCCAGGTTGAAAAAAGAAACTTGCATTGGTTCCCATTTCATGGTGATCGGTTAAAATATTAGGTAACCAATTGTGAAAGGTTTCTATACGTGCTCTAGATTCTGGTAATTGCACAGGCAGCCAATCTCTATTCATATCAAACCAATAATGATTGGTACGTCCGCCTGGCCAAACTTCGCTATACTCTCTATCGTTAGGGTCTGGGTTTAGGTTAATATTTTTATTAGAATTTGCCCAATAAGCGAATCGTTGTAAGCCATCTGGATTTAAAGAAGGATCAAGTAAAATAACCGAATGCTCTAATAAATTGTCAATTTCAGAACCTTCTGCAGCAGCCAAATAATAAGCGGCTAATAACGCTGCGTTAGAACCACTAGGTTCGTTACCATGAATTGAAAAGCCTTGATAAACAACTATGGGTCTATTTTCTAAATTAGCAGAATTTGTTTCTGTTGCTTCGATATGAGCAGATTGAATGGCTTTTAAATTTTGATGATTTTTTGGTGATGTTATGGTTAGCAGGAGTAGAGGTCTATCTTCAAATGTTTTTCCTCTATCTTCAATAGTTATACGATTTGAAGCATTTGCTAATGCTTTCATGTATTCTACTAATTTATCGTGTGTAATGTGCCATTCGCCAACATGATGACCAATGACGCTTTGTGGTGTAGGAATACTTGGGTTGTACTCTATATTTTGAGGTAAGTAGTACGATAAGTCGGTTTGCGATTGAGAAAATAATGATGTAATTAAAAGAAAGAGTAAAAAAATGCGCTGCATAAGGTAATGGTTAGTTAGAGTTTAAAAATAAAAAAACCGTTACAAAGCGTAACGGTTTTGGTTATAATTTAACAGAAGTTAATTTTAAATATCATCAAAACTGATGTCTGTAAAACTTTCTGTCGTTTTAGTATCTTCAAGCGTTTTAGCTTCTTGAGCTACAAAATTATCTTCACGTTTAAAGTCTTTTTGATGACGTTCGCTAATAACTTCTTGACCTTTTTCATTAATAATATAATCTGTCATTTCAGCTAAGATTTCTTTAAACTCAGTGAAATCTTCTTTATAAAGGTAGATTTTATGCTTTTTATAATGGAAAGAACCATCGTCATTAGTGAATTTTTTACTCTCAGTAACCGTTAAATAATAATCACCAGCTTTAGTAGCTCTAACATCAAAGAAATAGGTTCTTCTTCCAGCGCGTAATACTTTAGAATATATTTCTTCTTTGTCCATCATTTCATAATCACTCATAACTCTATTTTATTTTTTAATTTCAATCCAAAAATCTAAAAAAAAAGTAACCTAAGCAACAAATAATTACATTTCTTTTTCTGAAAGTTGTTTAGTGTATAACTCTTTATAGTAACCATCAGTATTGATAAGGCTTTCATGATTTCCAGACTCAATGATTTTACCATCTTCGAGAACAATAATTGTATCTGCATTCTTTGCAGAAGAGACTCTGTGACTTACAATAATTGTTGTTTTATCTTTTGTGAGCTTCACTAAGTTTTTTAAGATTTTTTCTTCTGTTTCAGTATCAACAGCAGATAAGCAGTCATCAAATAATAAAATATCTGGTTTTTTAATAATTGCTCTAGCAATAGAAACACGTTGTTTTTGACCACCAGAAAGGGTAATACCACGTTCACCTAAAATAGTATCGTAGCCTTTATTAAAATCAATAATATTTTTATGGACTTTTGCATTTTTTGCCGCTTCTATAACGTCTTCGTCTGTGGCATCTTCTTTTCCAAACTTGATATTGTTCTTTATGCTATCAGAAAATAAGAATGCATCTTGTGGGACATAACCAATACTTTCTCTAAGACTGTAAAGGTTTAATTCCGAAATAATAGTGTTGTCTATTAAAATTTCCCCTTTATTAATATCATATAAACGTCCTATTAAATCTAATATGGTAGACTTTCCTGAGCCTGTTTTTCCTAAAATGGCTAAGGTTTTACCAGATTTTAAGGTAAAACTAACGTCTTTTAGAGCTTCAATATTAGTGTCAGGATATACAAAGGATACATTTTTAAATTCAATATCACCTTTAATTGGTGTCAATTCTTTAGCTGTATTTTTAATATCTGGTTCAGTCTTTAAAAACTCATTAATACGTTCTTGCGATGCTTCGGCTTGCTGTATTAAAGAGGTTACCCAACCTACTGTTGCTACTGGCCAAGTTAACATATTTACATACATGATGAACTCTGCAATGGTACCAATATGATCTATTTTTCCGCTCATGTACTGCATACCTCCAACGTAGATTACAATAAGGTTACTAACCCCTATTAATAGAATCATTAAAGGAAAAAACAGGGCTTGTACCTTAGTAAGGTTTATCTGTTTTTGACGGTTTTCAGCAGAAAGATTTTCAAATTCAATATTAGTTCTTGGTTCTATTCCGTAAGATTTTATTACAGAAATACCACTAAATGTTTCTTGAGAATAGGTAGAAAGTGTAGAAAGTGATTGTTGTACAATTGTACTGCGTTTATTTATTAATCTACTTAATTTATAAATAATAACAGAAAGTATAGGTAAGGGGAGTAATGTGTATAACGTTAGCGTAGGCGACCTATCTATCATGTAAATTAAAGCGACAGCAAATAAGGTAATGGTGTTAATGGTATACATTAATGCCGGCCCAACATACATTCTTACTTTACCAACATCTTCACTAATCCGGTTCATTAAATCACCAGTTCTGTTTGATTTGTAAAAATTTAGAGATAGAATTTGATAATGTTTATAAATTTCATTTTTGAGGTCAAACTCAATGTAGCGTGACACATTAATAATCGTTTGACGCATTAAAAAAGTAAAGATACCTGCAACTACTGCGGCTCCAACAATGTAGAGTACATTAATAATAAGTTCACTTTTAAAGGCCTCATAGGCAATTTTGTCATTGAAATAGTCTGAAATCACATTAATAGACGATCCAACTAGTCTTGGAGTAAATAGTGCAAAGACTTTTGCAATTATGGTAATAAAGACACCGATAATTAAGCGATATCTGTACTTTAAAAAATATTTATTGAGGTGTTTTAATGCTTTCATACTGTATTTGGTAGGTCAAAAGTATTACGATAATCGTATTTTATAGTTAATATTTTGCTAATCCTCTATTAATAATTTATTTTTGCGAGCTGTTTTTAGAATATCTATAAACACCCTAAAATTTAACTTACATGACTTCAGAAATTATAACTTCAAAAGAATTGAAAAAAATGGATCCAGTTTTTGGACAACACTCTTTTGACGATCATGAGCAAATTGTTTTTTGCAATGACAAAGATACTGGTTTAAAAGCTATAATCGGTATTCATAATACAGTTTTAGGACCAGCTTTAGGTGGTACTAGAATGTGGAATTATGCTAATGAGTGGGAAGCCCTTAATGATGTATTGCGCTTATCTCGAGGTATGACATTTAAATCTGCTATTACAGGTTTAAACTTAGGTGGAGGTAAAGCTGTTATTATTGGTGATGCTAAAACTCAAAAAACACCAGAATTAATGCGACGTTTTGGTGAGTTTGTTCATTCATTAAGTGGCCGTTACATAACTGCAGAAGATGTAGGTATGACAACAGAAGATATGGATACTGTTAGGGAAGTAACACCTTATGTAACAGGTATCTCTGAGAGTAAAGGTGGAGCAGGTAACCCTTCACCAATTACTGCTTATGGTGTTTTTATGGGAATGAAAGCAGCTGCAAAGTTTAAATTTGGTTCAGAAATTCTAGAAGATAAAAATGTATTTGTCCAAGGAATAGGAAACGTAGGTGAAGCTTTAGTAGAACATTTGGTTAACGAAGGTGCCAATGTTACCATTTCTGACATTAGCCAAGATCGTTTAGAAGAAGTACGTGCTAAATATGGCGCGACTATCTATGGTGGAAATGATATTTATAGTGAAGCTATGGATATTTATGCACCTTGTGCTTTAGGCGCAACTATTAACGACGATACCATTTATAAATTACAAGCTAAAATTGTTGCTGGTGCTGCAAATAATCAGTTAGCAGAAGAAAGTAAACACGGAGCAATTTTACAAGAAAGAGGTATTGTTTATGCACCAGATTTTTTAATTAATGCAGGCGGAATTATTAATGTTTATGCAGAATTAGAGAATTATGACAGACAAGAAATAATGCGTAAAACAGAAAATATTTATAATACAACACTTGAAATATTAGATAATGCTAAAGTTAATAATTTAACAACGCACAATGCAGCTTTAAATATTGCCAGAGAGCGTATTGAAACTCGTAAGAGAGAAAATTTGAAATAGTCTGCATTTAATTTTTATTTCAGAATTAAATAATAGTATTTTTGCAAGGTGAATCTTTTAAAGATTCACCTTTTTTTAATAATCAAAATAAATCGAGTTCTTACACATGCTAAACCGAAGACACATCAGAATTAAAGTAATGCAATCTATGTATGCTTTTAAAGGAACAGAAAGTGATGATTTAATAAAAGAACAAAAGTTTTTGCTTCATAGTTTAGAAGGCATGTACGATTTATACCTCTCTCAATTGGCTTTGTTAACAGAGTTACATAAAAAGAGTAAAGATTACAATGCTAAACTTCAGAATAAACTAATAAAATCTGATGCAGATAAAAATCTTAGTTTAAAGTTTCAAGAAAATCAACTTTTGCATCTTATTAGTAGCAATACCATGTTACAAGAAGCTATCTCTAATAAAAAATTGAATTATTGGGATTTAGATTTTGAATATGTGGATATCATTTTTAAAGCCATTTTAAAAAGTGATTTGTATAATGCTTATACAGCTGAAGAGGAAACTAGTTTCAAAAAAGATAAACAATTTATTTTAGATGTTTTTACTGAAATTATAGCACCAAACGATAAGCTTTATGATTTTTTCGAAGATAAAAAACTCACTTTTGTAGATGATTTACCAGTAGTAAATACTGCAATTCTAAAAGTCTTACGAAAATTAAAACTAACATCGCCAGAAACAGCTTTACTACCAGATTTGTATAAAGACGATGATGATAAAGAGTTTGCTATTGAGTTATTTAAAAAAACCTTTTTGAATAGCTCTAAGTTTGGTGATGAAATTGGTAAAAAAACAACCAATTGGGATTCTGGACGTTTAGCAAGCATCGATGGAGTATTACTTAAAATGGCACTTTGTGAGTTTCAGAAATTTTCATCAATACCATATAAAGTTACGATGAACGAATATCTAGAAATTGCAAAAGAGTATTCTACACCAAAAAGTAGCTTATTTATTAATGGAATTTTAGATAAAATAGTTAAGGAATACCAATCTGAAAATATCCATGTTAAAGTTGGAAGAGGGTTAATGTAGTGTTATTTGTAGAGGTATTACTACACCGCTTAATGCTATTTTTTAATGTTTTATTCCATAAATTTAACGAGATAGCGGTTGAATTTCAACTTTTAAAGCTTTAAAAACACGTATAAGACAGTTTTTTCTGACAAAAAGCATGTTAACTAGGGATTAATAATTTTTAATCATTAAAATAATTACTAACTTCGCCAATTGAAATAATTATCTAACAAAAAAAATAAAAGTAATGAAAAAAGTAATTTTAGGACTTAGTGCATTATGTATGATCGCTTTTACATCTTGTAAAGAAGACGCAGCTAGTAAGATTAAATCTGAAAATATCGCAGTTGCTGCAGAAAGAGATGCAAATGCCGGTGATTTTCCAGTAATTTCTTTTGACAAAAAAGAGCATGATTTCGGAACAATCGAAAACGGAACTCCTGTAGAAACAACTTTTAAATACACAAACACAGGTAACTCTATGTTAGTTGTAAGTAATATTAAGAGTACATGTGGTTGTACAGTACCATCTAACTGGACAAAAGAAGTTGCACCAGGTGAAACAGGTGAATTTGTTGTAAAGTTTAATGGTAAAGGAAATGGAAATAAAGTAACTAAGTCGGTTACAATGACTACTAATACAGAAAAAGGTAGTGAGATTGTTAAGATTTCTGCTTTTGTAGAAAAAGATCCTAATGCACCAGCAGCAGCTAAAACAACTAGAGCAACACAGCCAAGTACTGTAAATCCTTTAGCTACAGATAATGCTGCAGCTCCAAGAAAGTATTCTACACAGCCAGGTCACGAAGGTCATAACCACGATTAATTTTTATTTATATAACACTGAATGGAAGGAATTGGATCATTTTTACCGTTTATTGCTATTTTTGCTGTGATGTATTTCTTTATGATTGCACCACAAATGAAACGTTCTAAACAAGAAAAAAAGTTTGCTAGCGAATTAAAACGCGGCGACCGTATAATTACTAAAAGTGGTATGCATGGTAAAGTTGTAGAGCTAAATGATAAAGATAACAGTTGTGTTATTGAAACATTAGCAGGGAAAATTAAATTTGACCGTTCTGCAATTTCTATGGAAATGAGTACCAAATTAAATGCACCAGTTACTGTAAAATAAACGAATTGCATTATAAATATAAAAAGACTGTTCATGTATTTGAACAGTCTTTTTTTTATAAAAACTTCAAAACGAAAACAGATTTTCTACCACAATTTATGATACTTCTAAGAAGGATAGACTAATCTTCTAAAAAGAATAAAACTCATTCCTAACTAACTGAAGTTAGGGTTTTATTGATTCTGTTTCGCTTTGAAGCTGTAATTTAATTACAAGTTAACGCGTTTATCTTTAGGAAATTTTACAGTATAGGAATGTTTAACATTTTTTGTTCCTCCAGACTTCAAATTTATAACCCATTTCATTATTCCTTTAGTATCATTATAACTAGAGTTATCTGTTTCAATATTATCTATTTTAATCGCTTTATTCTGACTCTTAGGTATACGATCCAAAACGGTTAACAAGATATCTGTTTGTTTATTGTTTTTAATTTCAATTTCAAAAGCTTTTTGAATCACTTTATTACTACCTATAAAGGTTGTTCTTTTAAAATTGTTAAGTTGTGTGCGTTTTACAACAATGTTTGGATCTACTCCAAGTGAGATTGTTAAACTATCTGTAGTTGCACTTGGATTAATATTTGTTTTACCAGAATAACTACCTTCAAAATAAACATTGGCTTCTGCAGGTAATAAATTATACTGTTCCCAATTTCCGATTTTAGCAGTTAAAAACACATTTTCATTTAAAACTGGTGCCGCAAAGTAATTATAAGTTGCAGGAACATTATATTTATCTATTTCTATAACAGAAATATCACCATCTGAAGGAATACTGTGTTTTTTGTCAATTTTGAAACTAATACTTGTAATACCTTCTTCAATTATATTTCCGTTTGTTGTATAATTTTCTGTTTCAATATATGGGTCATCATCAAAATCTTCATCAATCATATTTTGTATGCTTTTTGCTTTTACAGAGCTCGAAGATGTTGCTTTAGTTCCGTACCCTATAACAACAACTTCATCTAAAGTAGATATGTCATCTAAAGTCACATTCATGATACTAGAATGTATTGGAAGCTCTTCGGTTTCCATACCTACATAAGAATAAACAAGCGCATTCCCTGTTGTTGTTTTTAAAGTGTATTTGCCATCAAAATCTGTTTGAACTCCATTAGATGTTCCTTTTTCAATAACACTAACTCCAGGTATAGGTGTACCATCACTAGAACTCGTTACAATTCCTGTTATGGTATTTACGGATGGATTATACTTGAAATTATAATTTCTTATGGCACGTTGCGATTGATAGTTGCTATAAGCATTAATAAAGTTTAGATATTTAGGAGTTACAATTGGCTTTTCATTATTGGTATTTGGATCACTTGTTGAAAGTACGAGGGCAACATCTGTCCAGTCACAACCCGAATTTTGATACACGTGCGCTTTATATTCTAAGCTTACAGGATTATTAATTTTTTCGGCTTTAAGATCGTAAATGGGAACCCATCCTGCATGTTTAATATTGTATTTAATTTTTAAATCTAAAGATAATGCAACTTCACTGTTTAATGTGAGTTTAATTTCTCCTGTTTGTGTTTTTTCTTCAACATTAAATTCAGCTAACTGATGTTTTATATTGGTTTTTATAGTTTGTTGACTTTCAATTTCTAAATTTGATTTGTTTATTGCTACCCTTAATGCTGTAATTCTTGTTCTGTAATAGGCGGCAAATGTCTTAAGTTTTTCTAAACTAACAACTGTAGTTTCATTTCCTAAATGTTTGTTGCTTTGTATAAGACTTAATTCTTCGTTATAACCAGCAATTAAATCATATTGATATTGAATTTTAGAATCAAGATGTTTTAATTCATTTTGTAAAGCTAAAATAGAATCACTTTGCTTTTGTTTAGATAAATAGTTGATACCATAATTAATGGATAGGATAGAGGCATCTTTTAATCCTGAAATTTGAATACTACTCTCTTCAACAAACGGTGATAAACCATTAAATGTAATTTCAGATTTTCCTGAGTTAATTTTAAGTGAAGCCTCACGATTAATTTCTGCTCCATCGAGATATACAGTTACAGTTGTAATTTTACTAGGTTGCTGAAATGCGTTTGCTAATTGTGTGCTTAATACAAAAAGAAAAATAAGAAATGTTTTTAAGAGTTTTAGAAGGGTTGTCATAATGTTAGAGTATTAGTTTTATCTAAAATTATGGCAATATAAATCCCAATGTAATCATAAATGAGTTAAGTGTATAGTATGAGAAGTAAAGGTGTGTTATCAGTTAGTAAGACTATTATTGTTAAAATGTAATTTATAGATAGAATTGACATTTTTAAGACCTAAATCAATTTTATAGTGCCTTATATCGAGTTTTTTATGTAACATTTAGAGATGCGTATATATTTACAGTAACAAAATAATGTGCTATTAATCAACTCTTTATTTTCCCTCATTATAAATGAATTGAAACAACAATTTTTGTTTAAATTAAATTAGTTTTAAGTAAGTTGTTAATTTATAAAAGCCTTTTCATTGGTTATGAAAAGGCTTTTTTTATGAATTAAATTTGTAATTTGGTTAATCTAAAAATTTAGATTTTAGTTCTGGTGTAGGAATCATACAGGCTTCTTTTTTACCATACCATTTGTAACGATTCTTAGCAATATAGCTGTATACCATATTTCTAATAAATGTAGGTACAATAAAAAAAACAACCAATAAGTTTGAAGGCATACCTAAATGCTTTGCAATATGAATAGCTGCTGAAGATTTAGACTTAATAGTATTGCTTTTTGGATTATAGAGTAAGATAGAATCGGTGTTGACTGTGTCTATATTGAATTTTTCAATAATTTCTTCTCCAACGTCACTTTGTAATGGAGCAAATAAGAATTTATTTTTTTTATCCCGTTTAATAACATACAAAACACTAGAGTTGCAAAGATTGCACACTCCATCAAAGAGAATTAATTGTTTGTTATGAGGAATATCTATCATTTTTTTACGGCTTCAACGAGTTCCAGTTGGTCTAAACTCACATTAGTAGTAAACATACCATAATTTACATTGGCTTTATTTTTTTCAATGCTATCAATACTACCAACGGCTCTACCATCTTGTAGTCGTACTCTGTCTCCAATTCTTAAAATAGGTTTTGGCTTTTCTATGGGTTTAGCTTTCTTTTTAGCTTCTTTTTTCTTTTTACGGATGACTTCAACTTTCTTTTCAGCCTCTTGCTTTATCTGTTTTTCTTTTTGCTTTTCGGCACGCTTTTGTTTTGCTGATACTTTTTTTCGTTTCGAATTTTCAATCTGAACTAGCTTAAATAGCTCAGCCATTAATTCACGTTTCTTCTTGTCTTCAAAATACTTTTCAGAGATATCGTTGACTTTCTGACCTAAGTAAATTAAGCGTTGGTTAGAATCGTATAATTCTTGAAAGCTTTCTAATTTCTTTTGAACTTTTGCATTGACTTCCTCTAACTTATCGGCTTCAGATAACTTTTTCTTTTCGTTTTCTTTAAGAGAGCGTTCCGTACGTTCTAATTTACTGCGTTCTTTTTGAAGCTTTGCAATAGTAGCATCAAATCGTACTTTACCACGCTCAATTTTCTTTTTAGACTTGTTAATTAAACTATAAGGAATTCCATTTTTTTGAGCTACTTCAAAAGTAAAGGAGCTTCCGGCTTGCCCAACAACCAATTTATACATTGGTTCTAAGGTGCGCTCATTAAAAAGCATATTGGCATTTTCCATGTATGGCAATTCATTGGCCAAAAGCTTTAAATTAGAATAATGTGTTGTAATTATTCCAAAGGCTTCTCGTTCATAGAAAACTTCGAGAAACGTTTCAGCAAGAGCTCCACCTAATTCTGGATCACTACCTGTTCCAAATTCATCAATTAAAAAGAGCGTTTTGTTATTACACTTCTTCAAAAAATAATTCATCTGTTTTAAGCGGTAACTATAAGTACTCAGATGGTTTTCTATAGATTGATTGTCTCCAATATCACTCAGAACGCGATCAAATAAACAGACATGGCTACGCTCGTGTACAGGAATTAGCATGCCACTTTGCAGCATAACTTGAAGCAATCCTACCGTTTTTAAAGTGATACTTTTTCCACCTGCATTGGGACCTGAAATCACAATAATTCTACTGTCTTTTTCTAATCCAATAGTTTGCGGAAACGTCTTTTCTCCTTTTTCTTTATTATTTAAATAGAGTAGAGGATGGTAGGCATCTCGTAAATGCATACTGCGTTCTTTAGAAAGCTCAGGAAGAATGGCATTCATGCTCTGCGCATATTTTGCTTTCGCAGAAATGACATCTAGGTTGATTAAAAATTCTTGATAATCTCTAAGAAGTGGTAAAAATTCACGAATAAAATCCGTTAGCTCTTTAAGAATTTTAATAACCTCTTCTTTTTCCTCGTATTCTAAATTATTGAGCTCTCTAGTATGTTGTAAAGTCGTTTCAGGCTCTATGTAAACAATGCTTCCGGTTTTACTACCTCCCATTATTGCGCCTCTTACCTTTCTACGGTACATTGCTTTTACGGCAAGCACACGTTTATTATCTACAACAGATTCTCTAATATCATCTAAATAATCAAGATTATGATAGGTGTTTAATGCTGAAGAAAAACTACTATTAATTTTACCTTTAAGCAGGTTAATAGATTTGCGTAAACTAGAAAGTAGAGGTGAAGCATCATCTTTTATATCTCCAAAACGATCTACTACAGCATCTACTTGTTCAATAATGATGGTGTTGACTTCAATATGTTGACCAAATTGTTGAAGTTTAGGGTAATAGTCTTTAAATTTTTCTAAAAACTTCAGAATAGAATTAACGGTCAACGACATGCTTACTATTTTCTGTAAACCAGCCACTTCGAGATAGGTGTTTTCTATCTTAAGTAGTTTTAATTCTTTGGCAATGGTGTCAAAACCATGATTAGGTATTCTATTATCATTTTCAAAGGACGATAAATATTCATTAACGTAAATAAGTTCGGTCATTAGCGCCTCTGGATTTTTAAAAGGAAGTATCGCCAAAACCGCTTCTTTACCCAAAGCTGTAAGTGTATGTGCGCTAATTTGATCTAAAACCGTAAAAAACTCAAGGTCGTTTAAGGTTTTTTCATGAATGTTTATCATGTAGTATTGTACGTTTTTTTTAGAATTGCAAAGTTAGGATATTATGTAATACTATAAGTATGAAGACACCGCTAATACTATTAAGGTGACAATAAGTAATACGATAAACAATGGTATTATAAATTTTAACCATTTGTTAAAGTTGATTTTGGCAACTGCTAAGGATGCTAAAATTAAACCTGTAGGATTTATTAGGTAGAAAAGGCCTAAGCCGTACTGATACGTATTAACCACAATTTCACGACCAATTCCTACAGTATCTGCCAAAGGTGCCATAATTGGCATGGTTAAAACAGCCATTCCTGAAGAACTAGGAATAAAGAATGATAATCCAGAATAAATCATGGTCATTGCACTTGTAAATACCCCTTTATTCATTCCAGTAGTAACATCACTAGCGTAATACAATAATGTATCGCTTATTAATCCATCTGTCATTAACACAGTAACACCTCTTGCTATTCCGATAATAAGTGCTACACCCAAAAGATCACCAGCTCCTTTTACAAAGGTGTCTATAAAGTCGGTTTCACTGATTTGAATAATAATGCCGATAATAATAGCACTAATTAAGAACACAGTTGTCATTTCTACAAACCACCAATCTAACATTGAAACACCAATAATCATCAGAATAAAACTACAGGTAAACACAAATAAGGCCAATTTTAATCTCCAATTAAAATTAATATGCGTGGTATCTTTTAGCGTAAACAATTGCGCAATTTGTTCTCTTTGGTCGTAAATAAGTGATTTGCTTGGGTCGTTTTTAACGCGTTTTGCATATCTCATGATATAGATAATGGTAATAGACAAGCATACAAACAACATAAAAATACGTCCGTATAATCCGGTTGTCCAATTTATACCTGCGGCATCACTAGCAATAATGGTAGAAAAAGGATTAATGGTAGAACACATACTACCAATTGCAGAGCCCAAAAATATACAAGCAACACCAACAAGAGCATCGTATTTAGCTGCTAAAAACACAGGAATTAAAATAGGGAAGAAGGCAATGGTTTCTTCGGCAAAACCAAAGGTAGTTCCGCCCAAAGCCACTAAAGTGGTTACCAATACAATAAGCAAAGATTCTCTGCCTTTTAATACTACAGCTAATTTGGTAATGGCAGCATCAAAAGCACCAGAAGCATTTAAAACACCTATTAGTCCACCAATAATTAATACAAGAAAAATGATATCAGCAGCCTCAATAATACCTTTAACTGGAGATTTTACAAAGTCGAAAAAACTTTGAGGTTTGGCATCTAGTTTATTGTAAGTTCCAGGAATATTAATGGGTTTATAAATGTCTCCGTTAGTAAACTTCTCAACAGGAATTTTAATATTCAAATCATCTAATGATGCTTGAGTTGCTGCTAAGCTTATTTCTTCATCTAGACTTAAACGTGTAAATTTGTCTGTTGCCGCGTTATAACTTAAAGTATCATATTTACCTGCAGGAACAAACCACGTTAAAAGTGTTACTAATCCTGCAATTATAAATAATATGGTTTGTGCAGAAGGGAATTTTAAATTTTTCATTCTGAGTTATTTATTCGTGAATTTAAGTCGTAATAAGATATAATCTGTTATAAAATATGAATGTAAATATAGACCAAAGCTGGAAAACTTATCTTAATCCAGAATTTGAAAAACCTTACTTTAAAGATTTAGTAGCTTTTATAAAGCACGAATATAAGACCCAGATTTGTTTTCCAAAAGCATCTGATATTTTTAATGCATTTAATCATTGTGCTTTTAATGAGGTTAAGGTTGTAATTATTGGTCAGGATCCATATCATGATATTGGGCAAGCTAATGGCTTAAGTTTTTCTGTAAATGATGGTATCAAACATCCACCTTCATTAGTGAACATATTTAAAGAGTTAGAACAAGATCTTGGAATACCTTACCCAATTAGTGGGAATTTGATGCCATGGGCAGATCAAGGAGTTTTACTATTGAATGCTACATTAACGGTTAGAGCGCATGAGGCGGGAAGCCATCAAAAGAAAGGTTGGGAGCAATTTACAGATGCAGTGATACAAACGATTAGTGCAGAGAAAACAAATGTTGTATTTCTACTTTGGGGAGGATTTGCTAAAAAGAAAAAGAAACTAATAGATAGCTCTAAACATATTATTTTAGAAAGTGGACATCCATCTCCATTAAGTGCTAATAGAGGGTATTGGTTTGGTAATAAGCATTTTAGTAAGACTAACTCCCAGTTGGAGCAAGTTGGCGAGATTTCAATTGATTGGAAACTAGAGTAGGAGATTTATCTGAAGATGATTTTTCGGTAGATGGGGTTTCAGTTTTAATAGTATATGGCATGTTATTATCAACTTTTCTAGTTGTTTTGTTGCAACTAAAAATTAACAATAAAAAGTTTATTGCAACCAAGAAAGATAAAATAAGCGTAATCGTAAGAATCATATTATTCTCTTGTTAATAGTAATGTAATTGTTAATCAAATGTAATTAAATTTTTGAAATACTGAAAGTTATCAACACAAACAGTTGCATTCTTAATAAAACTATTTAGAATATAGTGTTTAATATAAAAATAAAAAATGCTTGTTTTTTATGATTGCTAACAATCAATTTTTTAACTCATATAATAAATGAGACTATAATTTATGAATTAATTTTGAGTAATCCACTTTTTTTGAAATAATTTTTAAATCATGAAGCTGATTTTGTACATTTTTAATCGTTTTTTCGTTCATTACACTTTGCGACCACTCAGTTAAAGATAACCATTCTTGTACATCTTCTAGTTCTTGTTCGTAACGATTAGCAATGGTTTTGTCTATGCTTGGAATAGATTTAAAATCTGCAGTGGTTTGGTTAATAATTTCTAAAATGGTTTTTAATTGCTCTTCATTATTCTCTATGAATTTGTCTCTAGCAGCAATAACAAAGCATGGCCAAGGCGAAGGACAGTTGCCAATACGTCTAAAAATACCATTATCTACATAAGGTTTGGTGGTGAACTTCTCCCACATAAAATAATCAGCTTTATTTTCTGTAAGTCCTCTTATGGCACCATCAAGGTTTTTAATAACTTCAAATTTGAGATCTTTTTCTAAATCCCAATTGTTGTTTTTTGCATTTATATAGGCCATAAGATGAGATCCAGAGCCATATCTACTGATTGCTGCTCTTGTTCCTTTGATATCGTCTATGGTTTTAAAATCTGAATCTGCTGCGACATGAATTCCCCAATTTAAAGGGGTTTGAACAAAGGTTTGAACTATTTTAGAAGGATTATCTTCAATGATATCTTTAACAATTCCTTCTGTTAAGATAACGGCCATATCAATTTCACCTGAGCGAAGAGCTTTTGTCATTGCACCAGTTCCTCCGTGATAATCGTGCCATCTTAGATTAATATCTTGGTCTTTATATTCGCCATTTTTTAGCGTTAAATACCATGCTAAATTAAAGTGTTCTGGTACTCCACCAATATTTACTTTTTTCATTTAAATATTCACGATACGCTCTAAAGCATATTTAATTAATTTATCAACTGTCTTTTTTGGATCTTTACTAAAATCACCAGTTGCTCTGTTTGCTATAATAGCATTTAAAGATAATGCTTCATGTCCTAATAACTTTGAAAGTCCATAAATAACAGAAGTTTCCATTTCAAAGTTAGTAATTCTATAATCCTTATAGCTAAAGTTATCTAATTTTGCGTTAAGACCTGCGTCTTGTAGTGGCAAACGTAAAACTCTGCCTTGAGGGCCATAAAACCCACCTGCAGTTCCTGTCATACCTTTAAAGATGGTATCGCTTTCAAAGTACTTCTCTAAATATTTACTATTGTTAATAATGATTGGTCGTGCTTTATTTTTATCCCAATTAGTATGTTTAATAAATTCATCTTCAATTTCAGGGTTGCTTATACCTTCAATTTGATAAAAATGCAACATACCATTAATATCTAAGGCATGAGTACTAATTAAAAATGCATCAACAGGAATATCTTTTTGTAATGACCCAGAAGTTCCGATTCTAATAATATTTAGACTTGATAATTCTGTTTTTGGTTTTCGGGTTTCTAAGTCAATATTAACTAAAGCATCGAGTTCGTTTAAAACAATATCAATATTATCAGGCCCAATTCCTGTTGAAATAACGGTTAAGCGTTTGTCTTGATAGTAACCGGTTTGTGTTTTAAATTCACGTTTTTGAGTGCTAAATTCTATGCTGTCAAAATGTTTTGTTATTTTTTCTACACGATCTTGATCACCAACAAAAATGATGGTGTCTGATATATGTTCTGGTTTTAAATTTAAATGGTAAACACTACCATCTGGATTTAATATAAGTTCTGAATCTTTTATAGACATTAGTTAAAGTTTTTTGATTAATTTATTTTGAGTAACGCTAAATTGAAAGTCTAGTCGTTTTACACCACCATAAGTCATATCATTGTTTACTTCTTGGGTATAATTGTAATGCCTTAATAAGGCTTCGTGTCCTTTTCTATTTAACGTGAGTTGATTTTCGGATTTTTCAAAAAAGATAGACAATTTATTAATAAGACGTTTTAATTGGGTGTCTCCATAACCATAATAACCTTGGTAGTTTAGACTATAACCTAGTAAATGATGTTCAGATTTTATATCGTTATCTCTTACGAGTCTAAGAATATTATCTTCTAAAACATTTAAGCCACTTTGCTGGTGTGGAAAACGTTTTAGATGTGCTTTTAAGCAATTGCTCATATACTTAAAACTAGAATTTGTAACAATATAAGGTTTTAAGATATTGTGATCTTTACCACAGTACGTTCTCCATAATGCAATGGCTAAGTCAATGTCATCCTGTGTTAGTAGTACTTTGTTTTCGTAATGCGTTTTTAGTTGTTCTGGATTTAATTCGGCTAGAGCTTTTAAACTTTTTTCGCCTTTAACTCGTCCACTACAAATAAGATATAGTGGTTTTTTTATGTTTTTTTGGTGGAGTAAATTAATAACACCTAATAGGTTGATATGGCAAAATAAATCATACTCAAACCATAGGTTTATTTCAGTATATGCTTCAGTATTATCTAATTTAGAGAGTTCTTTTTGAAGTTCTTTAGAATCTACCTCAATGTCATAATATTCTTTTAAAAACTCAGAACGAAGATTAAAAAAATCTTCAGAATCTATTTTTGGAATTGTAGGACCTTCGCATAACATTTCTTGCCATGTAAGAATATCTTCTGTAAAGTCCAATTCTCTTAAATAGTCGGTAAGACTATTGCCATTAGTAATATGTAGACAATTTTCAACCATAAAATTTAACCTCCAACACGTTTTACATTAAATCCTTTAGCTTTTAGCATAGCCATTATTTTATCTCGGTAATCTCCTTGAATTATAATTTTATCATCCTTAAAACTACCACCAACACTAAGTTTGGTTTTTAATTCTTTGGCCAATGCTTTAAAGTCTTCGGTAGCTCCAGTATAGCCTTCTAGAATGGTTATAGGTTTCCCTTTTCGCTTTTCGTATTTGCAAAGAATGGGATCGTCTTGTAGCCATATATTAGTCTTAGAATCTTCTGAGTTTTCAGTTGGTTCTGGTGTATGGTCTGGGAAGAGGTTTTTTAATTGATCTTGTAAATCCATTTGTTCAGTCTTCAGTGCTTAGTCTTCAGTTTTCAATAGTTGCTTGTAAACTAAAGGCTGTATACCACAGCTACTTTTTAATAAGTCCAAGCTCAATTAAACGTTCGTTTAAGAATTCGCCAGCTGTAATGTCTTCAAACTGTTTAGGATTATCTTCGTCTATACAGCTTTCTAGGACATTTAATTTCATTTCGCTTACAGGATGCATAAAAAATGGCATAGAGTAGCGTGATGTTCCCCAAAGTTCTCTTGGAGGGTTTATAACACGGTGAATTGTAGATTTCAATTTATTATTAGAATGTCTAGATAGCATATCACCAACATTAATCATAAGTTCGTCTGGTTCTGCAATAGCGTCAATCCATTCACCATCATGACGTTGTACTTGTAAACCACGACCTTGTGCACCCATTAACAACGTAATAAGGTTAATATCTCCATGAGCTGCTGCTCTTACTGCATTTTTAGGTTCTTCTGTAATTGGAGGATAATGAATTGGTCGTAAAATTGAATTCCCATTATGAATATATTTATCAAAATATGTTTCTTCTAAATCGAGGTATAAGGCTAAAGCTCTTAATACATATTTAGCTGTTTTCTCTAACATTTGATAGGTTTGTTTTCCTACTTTATTAAAATCAGCTAATTCTTTTACAATCACATTTTCAGGATATTCTTTTCGGCGTTCTTCATCGTCTTCAACATATTGCCCAAAATGCCAGAATTCTTTTAAATCTCCTTCTTTTTTTCCTTTAGCACTTTCTTTACCAAAAGAAACATAACCACGTTGACCACCAATACCTGGAATTTCATAACTTTTTTTAACCTCTAAAGGTAGATTGAAAAAGTTTTTGACTTCTTCATATAAATTATCGACTAAAGTATCGTCTAAAAAATGTCCTTTTAAAGCTACAAAACCGATGTCTTCATAAGCTTTTCCTATTTCGTCTATAAACTTTTGTTTACGTTTAGGATCATTAGAAATGAAATCCTTTAAATCTACGCTAGGTATTCTGTCCATTAGATTATTGTTTAAATTTTTGTGAATATACAAAGTTAACAATAATAGTGTTAAAAATTAGATCGAATTTATTGACAATTTCGAGTCTTATATGGTTTATTGTAGCAAATTTATTTACATTTGAAACATTAGATAAATGACATTTTATGCCAACGATCACAAAAAGTAATATAGCCTACGACAAAAGAAATTTAAGTGATAAAGCCCTACTAAAGCTTTATTACAATATGCTAAAACCACGATTAATAGAAGAGAAAATGCTCATTCTGTTGCGCCAAGGTAAAATTTCAAAATGGTTTTCGGGAATAGGACAAGAAGCTATTTCAGTAGGTGTAACTATGGCCTTAAAGCCTAATGAGTATATCCTTCCTATGCACAGAAATCTTGGGGTTTTTACAACACGTGAGATTCCGCTACATCGTTTATTTTGCCAATGGCAAGGTAAAGCAAGTGGTTTTACTAAAGGTAGAGATCGTTCGTTTCACTTTGGGACGCAAGAATACAATATTGTAGGAATGATTTCTCATTTAGGACCACAATTAGGTGTTGCAGATGGTATAGCCTTAGCGAATTTATTAAAGAATAATGGCAATGTAACAGCCGTTTTTTCAGGTGAAGGAGGAACAAGTGAAGGAGATTTTCATGAAGCTCTAAATGTTGCTTCTGTTTGGCAATTACCTGTAATTTTCTGTATTGAAAATAATGGTTACGGACTTTCTACGCCTACGAGTGAGCAATATAATTGTAAACACTTAGCCGATAGAGGTAAGGGGTATGGTATTGAGTCCTTTATTTTAGATGGAAATAATATTATAGAAACCTATACTAAGGTACAGAAATTAGCCGAAAGTATAAGAAAAAGACCGCGTCCAATATTAATAGAGTTTAAAACTTTTAGAAGAAGAGGGCACGAAGAAGCAAGTGGAACAAAATATGTGCCTCAAGAATTGATGGACGAATGGGAAGCCAAAGATCCTATAGAAAATTTTAGAAGCTTTTTGTTTAGTAAAAAGATTCTGAGTCAATCTATAGATGAATCCTATATCGCTAAAATTAAATCTGAAATTGATTCCGCTTTAACGTCAGCCTATGCAGAGCCTAAAATAATCCCAAGTGAAACAGCTGAGTTAAATGATGTTTATAAATCAATTGATTATAAAGAGGTTAGGCCTAATAATGAAACAAAAGAATTACGTTTAATTGATGCCATTTCTGAAGGCTTAAAACAATCCATGCAAAAGCATCAAGATCTTGTAATTATGGGACAAGATATTGCAGAATATGGTGGTGTTTTTAAAATCACAGAAGGTTTTGTAGAAGAGTTTGGAAAAAATAGAGTTAGAAATACACCTATTTGTGAATCTGCTATTGTTGAAACTGCTATGGGGTTATCTATATCAGGTATAAAATCTGTAGTAGAAATGCAATTTGCAGATTTTGTAACCTCTGGATTTAACCCCGTTGTTAATTATTTAGCTAAATCACATTACAGATGGCAACAAGAAGCTGATGTCGTGGTAAGAATGCCTTGCGGAGCAGGAGTTGCTGCAGGTCCATTCCATTCGCAAACCAACGAAGCTTGGTTTACTAAAACACCTGGCTTAAAGGTGGTTTATCCAGCGTTTCCTTATGATGCTAAAGGTTTATTAGCTACAGCAATTAATGATCCTAACCCTGTATTGTTTTTTGAGCACAAAGCGTTATACAGAAGCATTAAACAAGAAGTACCAACGGATTATTTTACCATCCCATTTGGTAAAGCAGCTTTTTTAAAAGAAGGCGAGGCAGTTACAATAATTACCTATGGTGCAGGTGTACATTGGGCTTTAGAAACGCTAGAGAATAATCCAGATATTTCAGCAGATCTCATAGATTTAAGAACTTTGCAACCTTTGGATAAGGAAGCAATTATAAATTCCGTTAAAAAGACAGGACGCGCTATTATTCTCCAAGAAGATTCACTTTTTGGAGGTATTGCTAGTGATCTTTCTGCTATGCTTATGGAAACTTGTTTTCAGTATTTAGATGCACCTGTAAAACGTGTGGGGAGTATGGAAACTCCGATTCCTTTTATTGGACAGTTAGAAGATCAGTATTTGGCCAAAGGGAAGTTTGAAGGTGCTTTAAGGGCTCTTCTTAGCTATTAGATACGTAGTTTAGTGCATGTATATGAAATACTTGTAATTTAGGCTTAAAAGAAACTTAAAATGAAGCACATATTTTTAGTATTAGCAGCATTAATTTCTTTACAGCTTAAAGCTCAAGATACTATTTCTACGGATCAATTAATTCACAAAGAGAAAATAGGTGTACACAACCGAAATTTTAAACTTGGTGGATTTTATTTTAGTAAAAGTTCTAGCGTAAATGCTGCGAATGATACGGTTAATTTTATTAGTCCAATGATATTCTTTAAAGACGGAACGATTAAGCAGTTTGATTATATTGGCAATTCATCTATTACTTTAAAAAAAAGAGGTAAAGGTCAAAAATGTGTTCTTAAGCCTAAGGAAGATTTTGAGACGATTATTACCTTTTTTGAATGCTATGCTGAAGTTGTCCAATTAAAAGAAATTTACAGTGTGTATGCTATAGAAGGAGATGAGTTAAGAATTCAGGCTTTAGGAACTGATTTTTTTACGGAAACTAGAGGTCGTGTTCTTAACGATAGTACATTTATAATTACTAAAAGTATCAACTATGGGACTAAAAAAGTAGTAGATAAAAATTACACGTATCAGTTTCATGCTTCAAAAAAGCCAGACTCAACAAAATTTAAACCTTCCTCTGTAATACAAAAGTATTATCTTAAGCAGAGTAATGATTAAAATATTCTAAAATAAAAAAGTCAATTTCTTTTTTTTCTGAAACTGACTTTTCTTGATTGATTTGATTTTGATTGATTTGCGCTTTATTATGCTTTAATGGTTTTTAAGTCATCATCTAAACTATTAGAAGTATTGACAATTTTTGATAAAACTCTCATAATTATTGGTTTTTGATTGGTTGATTTATTGATTGATGAATAAGGTTATTATCTATAACGTCTTTTAAGATTCCAAGTGTAACTTTTAGTTTCTGTAGACGTACTTGATAATTGATTGTTGTTTAAAGTTCTCATGATTTATTTATTTTTAATTGGTTATACTAATAAGACGATGAAATATTATTTTTGTTACAGTACTTTGTATAACATAGTACGATTTAACAAATTTTAACAATATTCGAGTAGCTTTATTACTATGAAAACACACTACTATTTAATAATACTATTAGTTATTAATGTTTATAATTGTAAACATAGCGTAGAAAGTGATTGTACTTTAAAACAACTAAAAGTAACGGCTACAGCTTATAATTCTTTAAGTTACCAAACCAATTCCAATCCTACAATTACTGCTTTTGGTGATAGTTTAAAACCAGGATTACGATATATAGCTGTATCTCGTGACTTATTAGATTCTGGATTAGTACACAACACTAAAGTGAAAATTCAAGGTTTCGATAGCTTATTTATAGTCAAAGACAAGATGAATCGTCGTTGGAGAAAACGTATCGATATTTATATGGGTAATGATGTAAAAAAGGCAAAAAAATGGGGCAAGAAAAAGCTTAAGATTGAATACTGTATAGAAACCAATGACTCATTATCTAAAGAGAACGTTTAACCATAATTTCAGAAACGATAAAAGGATAAGCTTTCTTAACTATTTTTAATTCGTCCTTTGATAATTGATCAGGTGTTTTATTAAATGTTTTTTTTGCGTAGCGTTCTCTTAAATCGTAATATGCTTTTGTAATTTCATCTTGTACAGAAATAAACAAATCATACTTAGTAAGAGCATCATGACTTAAAGAAATGACAGCTTTTTTGGGATGATCCGAAGATTCTGAATTTTGTTCACCTTCACAATAATCGCAAGTATCACTGCCATTATTATCAATAAAAGTTTCAACGAGTTCTTTAATTTCAGTAAGTTCTACAATGTTGTCTTCAACCATAATTTGTTGCTTTTCATTCATGGACACTTGTAATAAGTTACGTTCAGGAATATCTGCAGTACAGTCTGGAGTATCGCAAACCCTTGGCAATTGCCTTAAAATACCTTTGTCTGCTGAAATAGTGGTGGTTACTAAAAAGAAAATTAGTAACAAAAAGGCAATGTCTGCCATAGATCCTGCATTGACCGATGCAGATTGTCTTCTAAATGATTTCATAATAAGTTATATTTAAATGTTAATGAAATGTGAAATACAATAACAATACCAATCTTGTTAAATCTTGTTAACAATTCATTATAGAACCCTAACAATGTGCTATTTTTGCGAAATTAACGAAGTACTAAAATTATTTTATGTCGTCAGAAACCGAAACTATTCAACAAAATGCAACTGAGAAAAGCCTCTATGATTACCAAATCAAAGACCTTAATCGCATTTTTGATGTGATGGAAGAGGAATCGGATGATTTTAATCTCTTATATCAATTACCAACTGGAGGTGGAAAAACAGTTATTTTTTCAGAAATAGTAAGACGATATGTAGAGCAGCACAATAAAAAAGTCGTTATTCTTACCCACAGAATTGAGCTATGCAAGCAAACTTCTAATGTGTTATCTGGTTTTAATGTTAAAAATAAAGTAATTAACAGCAAAGTTAAAACACTGCCAGATCAAGATGATTTTCAGTGTTTTGTTGCAATGGTAGAAACCTTAAATAACCGTTTGTCTGACAATGATTTTGAGCTTAAAAATATAGGTTTAGTAATTATTGATGAAGCACATTATAACTCTTTTAGAAAGTTATTTAAATTTTTTGAAAACTGTTTTATTCTTGGAGTAACAGCAACACCTTTAAGTAGCAACATTAAGTTGCCAATGAAGGATAATTATAAAAAACTTATTGTTGGAGATGATATCTCTACGTTAATAAAAAATGGTTTCCTTGCCAAAGCCGAAGTTTCTAATTACGATGTTGGGTTAACATCTTTAAAAATAGGAATTAATGGTGATTATACTGTAAAATCTTCTGAAGCATTATATACCAACAGTTTAATGCAATCTAAATTGTTGTTGGCGTATGAGGAAATGGCAAAAGGTAAAAAAACACTAATTTTTAACAACGGTATTTATACCTCTAAAGAAGTCTATTACACGTTTAAAAAAGCAGGTTATAATGTTAGGCATTTAGATAATACGGCAAGTAAGCAAGAACGTAAAGACATCTTAAAATGGTTTAAAAACACACCAGATGCTGTTTTATCTTCGGTAAGTATATTAACCACGGGTTTTGATGAGCCTTCTGTAGAATCTATTATTTTAAATAGAGCCACACGTTCCTTAACCTTATACTTTCAAATGATTGGTCGTGGTAGCCGAATTTATAAAGACAGAAAATCGTTTCAGGTTATAGATTTAGGTAATAATGTCGCGAGGTTTGGTGCTTGGGATCAGCCAGTAGATTGGCAACATATTTTTAAACATCCAGACTTTTATCTAGAAAATATTGTTGATGATGAATTGTTAGAGCGTGATTTTGTTTATAAGATGCCAGATTCATTAAAGGTGAAATTTAAAAAATCGTATACCTTAAATTTTGATGTTAAAGCAGAATACAAAGACGTTATTAACTCTGGTAAAAAATCCTTTACAGTTATTGAGCGCTCTATAGCGCAGCATTCACAAATTTGTATAGATAATAGTGAAGATGTTTTTGATGCAAGAGAGCTAACTAAAGATCTTCAAGATGAAATCGCTTTTAGGATAAAACAGTATTGTTATTGTATAATGAATAGTACTCAAAATTACAAAGACTGGCTCTTTGAAGAATACAATAGAAAGTTAAGAATAAGCTTTAATGGCAAGTTTTAACGTTTTTTTGTAAAGAGTTCTATTTTTATGCGTTTATTTTGAAGAATAGGTATGATTATTGTGATTAAATAATAAGAAAAATTAAAACGAATTTTAGATAGTGAAACCCATTAAATTCATAGCGTTTATGTTCTGCATACTTTGCAGTACAATGGTTTTTACTCAAGTTAAAGACAAGGAGACAAAGTCTATTCCTATTCCTGCAGAAATTTCAAAAAAGAAAAAAGATTCTACATTAATTAAAGTTAAGGTTGCACCAATTCTTAAAAAGGAAGATCAAAAATCGAACGAGAGTCCTAATAAAAAAGAAGAAAAATTTGTAATTAGAGAAACTAAAAAGCCTTTCTCTATGATTGAAAATGACGGTTTAAAAAGCCCAAGTGAAATTTTCGAAAAGCGTTGGCGAAAGGAAGCTATAAAAGGTGGCATTATTAGAACTATGTCTGATCAGTTTTTGGGTGAGCATAATGTAGATACAAAATTTGTAAACATTGTTTGTAGAGATCATGAATATCCTGATGGCGATCGTGTTCAGATTTTAATTAATGGCATCGTAGTAAAACACAATCTGGTACTTACGGCTAATTATAGACGTGTAGAAGTTGATTTGATAGAAGGTAGAAATACTATTGATATTGTAGCTTTAAACCAAGGTGAATCTGGACCAAATACAGCCGAGTTTGTGGTTTATGATGATAAAGGTAATACGATTTCCTCTAAGGAATGGAACCTGTTAACAGGCGTAAAGGCAACTATTGTTTTTAATAATGAAAAGGTTGTTATTAAAGAAAAGAATGCTGAAGAGGAAAAGGACAAAACAGCTTCTAATAATTAAAACGCTATTTTGCGAGTCTTCTTTACTACAACTTTCCTGAAGTTATAAAACTCTCTAACTAACTTTATAAAAGAAGCCAAATAATGCTTAAAACATCTACTTTAAATGATAGAATTATTTTAATAAAACACCAATTATAAAAGAAAATCTATTTTATATGTTGATAGTGAAGTAATAAAGATGTGTTTAACAAAAAAAGCATGTAAACAACTTAGATTTAGATGTGTAGTGTTTCGTGTTCAAATGTCAACTTGACATTTTTTTTAGTAAAGAACCAATAGTAATTCTGAAAAATTGACACAAAAATCAATAATTTTAAGTAAATAATTATAAAAAAATAGGGTATATACATTTTGGTATTTTTTTTGTTTTATTTACACCGAAATCAATTAAGGTTTCAAATTTGAAATAATGTTTAATTTAAAATTTTGTAATTATGAGCAATTTAGTTAGTGTTCCTAAAAACGGAAATTTAGCGAACAGAAATTCAAATCAAAACTTTCCAACTTTATCAAATTGGTTAGATGATATTTTTAACCGAGACTTGCCATCAGTATTTACTTCAAATTTTAATACAGGAATTACTTTACCAAAAGTAAATATAAAAGAAATTGCTGATGCCTATATAGTAGACATGGCAGTTCCAGGTTTAAAAAAGTCAGATTTTCAAATCGATATTGATAATCAAGTATTGTCAATTTCTACAGAGATTAAAGAAGAAAGTGAACAGAAAGAAGCAAACTACACGCGTCGTGAATTTGGATACTCATCGTTTAAAAGAACCTTTAGTTTGCCAGAAACTGTAGATGAAGATAAAATAAAAGCAAGTTATACTGAAGGTATTTTAAGTATTCATTTACCTAAAAAAGAAGAGGCAAAGCAAAAGCCTGTTAGAACAATTAAAATTTCATAACTATATTAGTTTTTAGTTACATGTTTAAGATGAGGCTGGTTTGTAAGCCTCATCTTAAACTATTAATCAGATGATTTAAAGGTGTCTCATTTTAAAATTTAAAATAATGAAAAAGTACATTTTATTATTAATGACAGTTTTTTTATGTGTTAGTTGTAGCGGACAAGAAAACAAAGCAAAAAAAGGAGAAACAAAAGAAGCCAATAAAGCTATAGCAGAAGTACCTAAGGGATCATGGAAAGTAGATAAAGAGTTTGACGAAAACGGAAACTTAATAAGGTATGATAGTATTTATTCTTGGTCTTCTAGCAATATGTATAACGATTTGTCTCCTATGGATAGAGATAGTTTGATTGAGTCTTTTAGATCAAGATTTTTTACAAACTTCTCACAATTTGAAGATCAGGGATTTGAAGATATTTTTTCTCAAGATTCACTTTTTAGTAATCGGTTTTTTAATGATGATTTTTTTGGAAGCAGTTTTGGAAAAGATTTTATGAATATCGATAAAATAAGAGAACAAATGCTTAAAAGGCAGATGGAGTTTTTAAAAAAATATCAATCAGAATTTATTAAACCTGAAGACGAAAATTAAATAGTTTTCGTCTTTTTTATTTTGGGAAACCTAATAATCAACTTGTCAAATCTCGAAAGGATATTAGAAGTAGAGTGAAACCTAGCAATAGAATAAGCAAAGTAGGCAATAAGAAATTAAGAAATCTTGTGTTTTTAGCAGCGTTTTCGGCCTATAAATATAACCGAGGCTGCAAAGCCTTATATGATAGAATTGTAGCTAAAGTAAAGCGTGCTAAATTAGCATTAATAGCCGTAGCGAATAAGTTGCTAAAACAGGCCTTTGCTATTGCAAAAAGCGGATTCCCTTATGATGAAAACTATGTTTCGAAATTAGCTTAAAGTTGCTTGTTTTTAACTCAGTTCTTTGTTACAAACAGTTTTTATTCTAGAATCTTATATGTTCCAATTTTATTTCCTTCTGTAACTTCTATACTGACGATTGCTTTTTCTTTGTAATATAATGTGGCATTTGTCAAATTCTTGTCAACCTCCGCAAAAATCATTACTTTTTTAGGTTTTCGTTGGTGTATTACTAGTCCTTTCCTTAAGTGTACAGTTAACCCTCTTCTATAAATTAAATAATAATTATCATTTTCAGATTTTAGTTCCATATCATCTAAATCTACACCACTATTTTTCTTTGATTTTGGTATTAACATAACTTCTATTCCGACAAATTTTTTCTTTGCAACAGTAAAAGTAGAACCACCTACAGAGTTTCTATTAAAAGCCTTTATAATTTCCATTTCGTATTCACCTAAATTTATTTTTTGGGCATTACTAAAATTTAAAAATAGGGTAGTCATTAATAAGAATAAGAAAATTTTTATGTTCGTTCTATTCAGCTTTTTCATATTCGTAAGTAGTTCTGTTATTTTCCTCAAGTGTTTCTCCATTTCTGTAAAAATTTTCTATACTCAATTCTGTTTCGGATAAAGTCAAGACGTTAAATCTAAAATCAGAATTATTACTAAATAGTATTTTTAATTCAGTTCCATTTAATTCGTACTGTTGATTCTCTGTAAAAAATTCGCAAGGGTCATTATCGGTATAATAAGAAATCAAAGTTCCGTTGGAATTGAAAGTCAGACTTTCTTGTAATTCACAAGCCGAAAGGTTCTCAACTTGTCCATCGTAAATCTGATTGACTAAAATCCATTCTCCAATTATTGTAGGTTCATTTGGGTTTGAATCATTATCATCAGAAGAGCAGGATATAATTGTTAATCCGATTAAAAGTCCAAGTAGTAAATTCAGTTTTTTCATTTCGTAAAGTTTGGTTTAAATTGTTTGTAACGTCTCCGTATATGAAACCTAGCGTGTAAAAAGATTCTATCGTTTCGGATTATACACAAGCCAATTTTTTATTTTTTCTATTTGTCTTTTAATTTATAAATATATAAAAATAAAAATTTGGCGGACTTTATAAATAAGTAAAAACCTCTCGGAAAGCCCATAATAGCTATGTTTTATATACATTGTTGTGGGCAGTGTTATGCAACATAAATTTCGTCCAATGTTTTCTCAATTGTTTTTATATACTTACCATAGAGATGATTTGTCCACCAATTTGTAACATAGACAATTAAAATTGAGATTAATAAATAGCCAACTATATATAGTATTAAATGATTGGAACTAATATTAAAAGTGATAATATCATATAACAATGATTCCTCAAATTTAGCTTTCCCTGTATAAACCAGGAAAGCTAAAAGTGGCAATAATAAACTTCCTGATACTATAGCGGTTTTGTAAACTTCTAATGTTAAATTAAGTTCGTGGATTGTATTTATTAGAACTTGCTTAGAGTTTTTGGATATATCTGAATTACGTTTGAGGTAAGCACTCATTTTTAATAAATAAGTAACTGTAATTAATGTAGTTATAAATAATAATACAATATATAATCCTCTTGCAATTTCATTCATTCCCAAAAAACTTGGGATAGTAAATAAACAAATAAAAACTAATATTTGGGTTAGAATCTCATTTCTTAAGTTCCGTCTCACTTTTTGAAGTGGTAATTGGGTTGTTTTTAATTTATTAATGTTCTGAGGAATTGTTTGGTCATCCATATTTTCAGATTCCATTTTACTTTTTATATTATCCAAATTCATATCCTTGATTTTTTACGATTTCTTGTAATTTAATTTTTGTTCTATTTATTTTGACACGAACATTTACTTCAGAAAGCCCTAAATTTTCAGCTATTTCTTGACCTGAAAACCCTTCAATATATTGAAGTATTAACGCTTTTTCAATTTTATTCAACTTTTTTACAGCTTTATAAAAATGAACTAACTGCTGGTCTTTTTTAGTGTTATAGCCATCAGATGCCATAGGTTCAACTTTTATTGATGTGTACTTATCAGGTTTCCGTTTCTCTTTTTTAAAGAAAACGATTGCTGTATTTAAAGCTACCCTATACATCCACGAAGAAAATTCACTATTTCCTTTAAAAGAATTTAAGGACTTCCACAATTGTAAAATGATTTCTTGAAATAAGTCCTGCTGATCTTCAAGTTTATCAAAGTACATTCTGGAAACTTTGTATAGAATACCTTTGTGTTGATTGATTAAATCTAAAAATTCCTGTTCTGTTATTTTCATCAATAAAATTCTAATTAAAAACAGGCGTTACTGTATATCCCTTTTCTCTTAAAAGATGAATTATACCATAGTCATTTGTTAAGTGTCCTGCACCTATTGCAAACAGATTACTTCTCTCTTTCATCATAGCTGGCATCTTTTTAACCCATTTTTTATTTCTATCTATTTGCATCAATTTTGTGGCATTTTCATCCATATATTGCTCTTTAGTTATTAAATTGACAGTTTTGGTAATTTCTTCTTTGTTGTAAAATATAATAGCATCATTAATATCCTTTTTATAGGAATCGAACAACATAATCTGTTCAAGAGCAAATTCTGTTGGATAGGCTTTTTTTAAAATCTCAATTTGTTCCGAGGCTTTTTCTAAACTAAATATCGGTTTTTCACTTTTATTGGCTAATAACGTAATTTCATTTTCAAAAGATTTGAATGTAGAGCAAGGCAACATTTTAGAAATTAAAATTGAATTTAAAACTGATAGACCATACGCATCATAATTTTTTAAATCTACACCTGTCACCTTTGTAACGAGTTCATTTAACTCATTGTATTTTTCATCTGATATTTCATCCGATATTTTTTTCGGATTACTCATTGATTCTTGAAGTTCCTGTATCTGCTTTGGGTCAGATAAATTGACTTCCAATACTAATGCGTCAACATTTTGAAGTGCTTCACTTACTTTTTTAGGAATTTTGAAGTCATTTTCACACATTATATGTAGAGTTCCAAATAAATAGGAAGGTTCTTTGAAGTCTGCGTGCTCTACTTTCCACAAAACAGAATTCTCTAGTTTTATTTTTTCTTGGGCTTGTGAAAAATTGATAAATAATAAGATTGCAAAGATTGCAGTAATAAATTTTAAATGTTTCATTTTTATGTTTTTTTGGATTCGTTTGGTAAGTATTGGAATCCAAAATTTGTTACAAAAAAATAAAAATTGCTCTTAATTGTAGAAGTATTTGAATGCAGAGACAGTTTTTTTACATTGCCCACAACGATTTTTGTGTATGAATAGTGGCGTGTTTAAGCAACTAATTTAGCAAATAAATCACAGATAGAAAGTCCGCGAGGACTTTCGTAAGTAGGCTATAACTAGCAATGAATTATACACATCTTAAGTTTGTAATTCATTAAATTTAATTAATAATCAGAAAGAACAAAAGAGAGCATTAAGGTTACTATACACGGTGAAGCATTAGACTTCGGCAACATTGATAATCCTCTCTCTTTTACTACTTAA
>Ga0209344_10000463_pt1 | contig 71439 bp, 63 predicted proteins | sample Cruoilmetagenom6_FD_187293 | JGI IMG/M metagenome (GOLD analysis project Ga0209344, IMG submission 187293) | Oil polluted marine microbial communities from Coal Oil Point, Santa Barbara, California, USA - Santa Barbara Oil Seep Sample 6 (SPAdes)... | ecosystem: Environmental > Aquatic > Marine... | reverse complement strand
ATGGCAGAAAAGGCCGGGATCTGCAGCACATCGACATGTGGCGCGACAATGGCGCATTGCTCTTCAGTGTGAATGTCGGTGAGCACCGGCAGGCCGAGTTTGTCGCGCAACTCGTCAAACACCGGCATTGCGGCATCAAGGCCTGCGCCACGGGTGCTGGTCAATGACGTACGGTTGGCCTTGTCATAACTCGATTTGTAAACCAGCCCGATGCCAAGGCCCGCGCACAACTCCTTGAGCGCACCAGCCATATCAAAGGCATGATCGCGGGATTCGAACTGGCAGGGGCCGGCAATCAGGGTGAGCGGCCTGGTGTTGTCGAAGACCGCATCGCCGACAGTGACTGTGGAATTGGGCTGCGAACTCATCGGGATTCCTCAAAACAGTAATAGGCGCCCTGGCCCGGCGCCGGATCGACAATCAGCCGGCCAGCGACCTGGCGCGCGACCACACCGTTGTCGACCAACAGGGAAGCGAGCGCTGCGAGATCAGTGACCTTGTAGACAACGCCGCGGCCGGTAAGCCCGCGTTCGCGGGAGGGATCGGTGACACCGAGATGGGTTTCCAGTCCCGCCTTGTTGTAGACCGTGATGGTGGCGCCATCGAGCTCGATCGACATGCCGAAGGAATTTGCATCCACCTCGCGGTTGCAGGCAAGCTCCTGAATGAAATACTGGAAATCGGTCGGGTTGGGCTCCGACAGGATGACTTCGGCTATACCCGTGACGCCGTTCTGATGGGTGGTCAGCACCGATCTGTCGGCGGCGGGCACGTTGATGCGTTCGACGGCAAAGCCGAAGAAATCCGGCGTGCGCAGGTCGGCGGCGAAAGACAGTTTGAAGCTTGCCGTGACCTCGGAGCCGTCGGGCATCTTCATCGGCCGGGAGAATTCAAGCATTTCGCCGCCGGACATGCCAAGCTCGAGGAAGCGGGCGTGATCGGCGTCGCCATCATTTGACCCGACCACAAGGGCAGAGAACCCGTTGTCACTTCTGCGGAAGCGGTAGGCCTGGTCGCGGGCGACAAACACATTGCCCTTTCGCGCAGCCTCCTCACACTCCTCGCGCTGGGCGATGCCGAGCGGTTCGAGATAGGTGCCGTCGGCGAAGAACACGCAGGCGTTTTCAGTTCCGAATGGATGACGCGCATCAGCGGCAACGGTAAACCCGAGAGCGGAATGCCGGGCGCGCGCAATGTCAAGATCCTCGACGGGCAACACAAGATGATCGAGGGGACGTTTGGATCGTGGTGATGCCATGGAAAATCTTACTCCGTTTGGCCCTCCCCATATCAGCAAGCCCGGATCCGGTGCAACCACGCCGATGCCGAGTGTGGAGCGGCCGAATGTCTGAAAGCCCCGCCCTTGCGGGAATCGCGCCCAGACGGTAATCAGTTAACGGGTTCTAAACGGGAGCGAGTTTTGACCGGGCTGTTTGCTGGCGCATGGCGCCAATGCCGCTTTTTTCTGATTTCGATGTTCGTGGCCGCCGCAGTCTCCGGTTGCGCGTCGTCGGGCGGATCGATTGAGGACGCCGTCGCTCCGATCGCGCCGACGACGGAAAAATATGCAGCCATCGTGGTCGACGCCAAGAGCGGCAAGATGCTCTATGGCGCCAATGTCAACGAGTTGCGCTACCCGGCCTCGCTGACCAAGATGATGACGCTCTACATGCTGTTTGAAGCCATGGACGAGGGCCGGGTCAGCCGCACCGACCTGATTCCGATCTCGCGCAATGCCGCAGCACGTCCGCCATCCAAGCTCGGATTGAAGCCGGGGCAGTCAATCCCGGTCGACACCGCAATCCGGGTCCTGGTGGTCAAATCCGCCAATGATGTGGCCACAGCCACTGCCGAGTTTCTCGGGGGCGGCTCGGAAGCACGCTTTGCCGAGATGATGACCGCCAAGGCGCGGATGCTGGGGATGAAGCGAACCGTGTTCAAGAACGCCTCTGGACTGCCCGACAGCGGTCAGGTGACGACCGCCACCGACATGGCAATCCTCTCGATCGCGCTAAGGCGGACGTATCCGCATTACTACGGCTATTTTGGCCAGAAGGAAGTGACGGTTGCCGGACGCACCATCAAGGGTCACAACAAGGCGATGGACATGATTCCCGGCGCCGACGGGCTGAAGACCGGCTACACCCGCGCCTCGGGCTTCAATCTTGCGACTTCGGTCCGCCACCAGGGCAAATCCGTGGTCGGCGTGGTGATGGGTGAAAACACCTCGGCCATCCGCAACGCACGGATGGCAGCCCTGATGTCTGCCTATGTGAAAAAGGCGAAATAGCGCTTTCTCCAAAGGCACAGCCTTTCCGCCTGTTGAAACAGCTCAATGACCTATCATCCGGTGGGCGGCACACCTGCCGACCGCTCAGGGGCCTTCGCAGGAGATGCCGATTGGCGGTTCCTCCTCGATCTGCAGGAACCCCAGCTGCAGCGGCATTGTGTCGTGCTCTGCGCGCAGCAGACGGATGGCCGCCACACGTTTTGTCACCTGAGGGTCGACAAGATCGATGCGGAAGACTTCGCCATCATCGAAGGCCTGGGCGATGCTGACCGGTTCTCCGGGCAGGCTTGGTTCGGTGCTGAATTCTCGGCCGCCCACGGACATGGTCACCGAAAACACGTTGGGTACCGGACCGGCGCCCAGCACGATATCGATGCTGGAATCAAACTTCATGTCAGCACAGGATATCGACACCGTGGCATGGGCGGGGCCGGCCATTGCCAGGGCAGATGTCGCGGCGGCAAGGATGGTGATGAGGCGAGATCTCAACGGCATTGTCTGATCCTCCCGGGGCGCCGGTTGTCCGTCTGCGGTTGAGAGCACCACCAAAAGCGATGCAGGCCAGGCCGGGACGCCACGCGGAAAGAGTGTCTCAAATTTGCGGTTTCGCGGCAAGAGCGCGGAATGGGGCTCTGCGCGGTCGTTGGCGTGGCGTGAGCCCAGAAACCGAGCGGAGCAATCAGCGTACCCGCGCGCATCGAACGCCGGGGTGTCAGATCAGGCCAGGTATCCGGAGGGCCGCACACGGGCTTTGCCTCTGGGATGTGATTGGTATGGGGTGGCGCAACCCGCGCACGGCCCGAATGTCGCCGGATGATGTCCGCATCCGACAGGCAGTCACTGCTTCGCTGTTCCGCTTGAGAGTTTTCACCCGACGCGGAGGTCCATGGGTTTCCCCAGGCCGCATACCGGACAGGGGCTGCGGCGGAAGCGTTAGGCGCGGTCTCCGGCACGAAGCCTCTCCCCGTCCCTGAGCAGGACGGGGCAGACCTTCGCCACAGGCCCGGTCCGCTGTCCGGTCCCGCCTGCGTGAGCACGCTGGACCCGAGGACGTCCCGGTGGCCGGCTGGCCTTAAACGTCGTCAAGACGCGTGAGACCGCCGACGGAGCCGCACTGGTCACCGCCTCCTTCCAGGCCTTGCCGCACGTTACGTCAAATCCCGAAAGGCATTCCTCCCGCTTGGTCCAACACGTTCGCGATCCATCCGGCAGCGGGAGTGCCATGATGATGGCACGGGGTTTGGCGGGTGGGGATGAAATTTGGTCGTGAATTTTTGCGATGGCGCGGCGCGCAACCTCTCCGCCTTGGTGGGGGAGAAAGCAAAATCATGATCTTAGCTTCAGCTAAGTCATAGATTTTGCCAGTGAGGGGGCAGGATTTGGAGCAAGGAATTTTTCCTCACTTGCGATTTCCAGCACTTGGCTGAAGCCAAGACGCTGAAATCGCCTTCTATGCCACAAGGGGAGAGCGGGACAGAGCTCGCCCCCTACCCTCCAACTCCGCGTCACCACGCTGGACGCCGCGTCCCTGATCTGCCAAAAGCCATCCGGGACGCGACTGCCGTTATCTATAGAACGGGGTCGGGCTGTAGATTGACGTCACGCAGCTGCCGCGAGGACACGCTGGCCGTTCCACTTTTTCCCTCGCAACGAAATGCAAACGCAAATTCGTTTCCCTGCGCAGGGATTTTCTACTCTTTCGGTCTCTCTCCAAGTTCATCCTTGCCATCCTCTGACAAGAGGTCGCCGCCCGGCTCCTGCTGGCGTTCGTCATCGACCTTGCGGAGAACCGCCTCGTCGACGGCGGTGTCGGTAACCTGCTCGGGTGGCGGGGTTTCGGCGCGCTTCGGTTCCGGAGCCGGAACGGGTTTGAGTGTTGCCGAGGTTTTGTCCTGTGTGGGAGCTTTCGGAGCAGCCTCTTGTTGCCCGGCGGCAGGCATCGGAACGCCGTTGTCGAAGCGCAGACGGTAGATCGGCTCGGGCAGTGCGAAACCTGCCTGTTCGAGCGCGGTCTTGACCATGCGGATGGCCTCGGAGCGGGCCTTGATGAAATCGGTCTCGGTCTGGTTGATCCAGCCGGATACGCCGATCAACACATTGGAATCACCGACTTTCTCGATCCAGGCACCGGGTTCGGGATCACGTAGCACGAAGCCCAGGCCGGCGAGCGTTTCATGACAGACCGCCAGCGCTTCGTGCAACACGCTGTCAGCATCGACACCCAGCTCGAACGAGAAACGGCGTTCCGGATTGCGCGAGTAATTGACGATCTTGGCCTTGAACACCGTCGCATTGGGGATGCGGATGTGGTTGCCGTCGATGTCCATCAGGATGGTGGCGCGTGAAGTGAGCCGGATGACGAATCCCTGCATGCCCTCGAGCGCGATGAAATCGCGCGGCTGAAACGGCTGGCGGATCGAAAGCAGGATCGAGGCGATGTAGTTTTCCACCGTGTCCTTGACGGCAAAACCGATCGCCAGACCAATGATGCCGACCGCGCCCAGAATGGTGCCGAGCACGGCGGTCGCGCCCAGGATATCGAGCGCCATCAGCGCACCGAACATGACAAAGGCCAGCCACACGGTCTGGCGCAGCAGATCGGCGATGAAGGCATTGGGCGTGAGCCAGTCCCAAGGCTGCTTTCGGGTGGTGACGAACCAGCCCAGCATGCCGATCAGAAGCCAGACAAGCCCGGCCACGAGAAGCAGCGGCAGATAGTCCAGCGTCTGCTGCATCCGGCTTTCAAAGCGGCCGATCACCGGCTTGAGACGTTCGGTGACAGCAGTCTCTTCGGTCAGCCGGTTCTCGATGGCGACAACGCCCGCCACACGGCTGACCAGATCTTCGGCCTTCTGCGCGGCCGCGGCATCCTCGACCTGACCGCTCAAGGTCACCACGCTGGAAGTCACAGAGACAAAGATCCGGTTGAGCCCATCAATTTCGCGGAAAATCGTTTGGATGCGGCTGCGGATCTCGGCGTCAGTTGTGACACCATCGCCGATCTCGATGGTGGGGCCGGCCGGTTCGACGGTGTCCTGGGCCCGCACCGGAGCGGCTGTGACGGCAAGCGTCAAACTCATGCCGACCAAGGCAAGGCCCGACAGGACCTTCGGCAGAAAACGGGAAGCGAAGCGAAGAAAGTGCATCATTGGATTCCTGGCCCGGCGGCCACTGGTGGAAGGCTGCACAGCGCATGAGCCGGCAGGATGTGTCGCCGGCCAGCCTAACCCGGGCCATGCGTATCAGCCAACGGCTGGAGGCGGGAAAATTGGCGCCGAGTTCGCCAAGGCAGTGGTCATGTTTGCGGCAGCCTCCAATCAACACCTGTTACCGCCGGACAAAGCCTGTAGGCTGGCCCTCCTCCACCGCGCTTCCCGATGGCCCCGCCCAACCGGGGGGCAGTCAGTGAAACCGGCAGCGCGCATAGGATCAGTATGACGAGCGGCAGACCCAAACTCCGGAAATATCTGAAACTGGCGCTGCTGGCGGCGTTCTACCTGTGCCTGATTCTCGGAGGACGCTGGCTCGGACGGGCCATTGAGAACGCTGTGCAGGTCGCCCACCTCGGACAGGCCGGCATGCCTTTTATCAGCACCATTGCCGTCATCCTGCTGCTCTATATCGTGCTGACCGCCATTCCCTTCGTGCCGGGCACCGAAATCGGGCTGGCGCTACTGATGGTGTTCGGGGCGCAGGTGGCCGGCATCGTCTATCTGTCGACCGTCACATCGCTGACACTGGCCTTTGCTGTGGGACGGCTGGTGCCTGACCGGCGGCTGGCGGCCTGGCTGTTGCGGCACGGTTTCGAGCGGACAGCGGCGCTGATCGAGACGTTCTCCGGGTTGAGTCCGTTGGAACGGGATCACTATCTGACGCAGAATGCGCCGCGGCGGCTGGCGCCGTGGCTGACCCGCCATCGGGCCATTACGCTGATTGTGCTGATCAACCTGCCGGGCAACACGCTGCTGGGCGGCGGTGGCGGCATTGCGCTTGTCACCGGACTGAGCAAGCTGATGCCGGTGAAGCAGTTCCTGATCTCGGTGGCGATCGCCGTTGCGCCGGTTCCGGCGGCGATCATGTTCACGGCCTGGATCACACCGTAACGCGCCCGCTGACGGTTGTTTTTCGCGCGGTCTCGGGAAAGCTGCCTGAACAGCAAAACGCACCGGTTTCGATCGAAGCCAGTGCGTTTCAAGTGTCATACGGCGACAGCATGCCTACGCCAGCAAGGCGACGGGGGTGGCGTATTCACACCAGCCGCGACTGTTCCAGTGCGGCCTCGATGAAGCTGGCGAACAGCGGGTGCGGTTCGAGCGGGCGCGACTTGAGCTCTGGGTGATACTGCACGCCGATGAACCAGGGATGGACATCCTGCGGGTACTCGATGGTTTCGGGCAGCAGACCGTCGGGCGAGATTCCGGAGAACACCAGGCCAGCGGCTTCGAGCTGGTCCTTGTAAGCGATGTTGACCTCGTAGCGGTGCCGGTGACGTTCGGACACTTCGGTGGAGCCGTAGATATCCGCGATCAGCGAACCTGACTTGAGCGGGTGCGGATAGGCTCCCAGGCGCATGGTGCCGCCGAGATCGCCGTCCTTGGCGCGCTTTTCCAGCTGATTGCCCTTGAGCCATTCGGTCATGATGCCGACGATATGGGTGCCGCTCTTGCGGTCGAACTCCGAAGACATTGCGTCATCGATGCCGGCCAGATTGCGCGCTGCATCCAGCACCGCCATCTGCATGCCGTAGCAGATGCCGAAGTAAGGCACCTTGCGCTCGCGGGCGAATTTGGCAGCGGCAATCTTGCCTTCCGCGCCACGCTCGCCAAAACCGCCGGGAACCAGGATGCCGTTGACCTTTTCGAGCCAGGGCGACGGATCTTCCTTCTCGAAGATCTCGCTTTCGATCCATTCGAGCTTGACCTTGACCCGGTTGGCGATGCCGCCGTGATAGAGCGCCTCGATCAGCGATTTATAGGCGTCTTTCAGGCCGGTATATTTGCCGACGATGGCGATGGTGACTTCGCCTTCGGGATTGTGAATGCGCTCGGAAACGGCTTCCCAGGACTGCATACGCGGCGCCGGTGCCGGATCGATGCCAAAGGCTGCCAGCACTTCCGTGTCGAGGCCTTCCTTGTGGTAGGCGATCGGCACATCATAGATCGAGGGCACATCCAGCGCCTGGATGACAGCGGAGCCACGCACATTGCAGAACTGCGAGAGCTTGCGACGTTCTTCCGTCGGAATTTCGCGATCAGCGCGGACCAGCAGGATGTCGGGCGCGATGCCCATGGCCTGGAGTTCCTTGACCGAATGCTGGGTCGGCTTGGTCTTGAGCTCGCCAGCTGCCGCAATCCAAGGCATCAGCGTGAGATGGACGTAGACCGCGTTGCCCCGCGGCAGGTCGTTGCCGAGCTGGCGGATCGCCTCGATGAAGGGCATCGCCTCTATGTCGCCGACAGTACCGCCGATCTCGCACAGCACGAAATCATAGTCCTCATTGCCCTCGAGCACGAAGTTCTTGATTTCATTGGTGACATGCGGAATCACCTGGACGGTCGCGCCGAGATAATCGCCGCGGCGTTCCTTGTCGATGATGTCCTTGTAGATCCGACCGGTGGTAATGTTGTCGGACTGGACCGCAGAACGCCCGGTAAAGCGTTCGTAATGTCCCAGATCAAGATCGGTCTCCGCACCATCGTCGGTGACAAACACCTCGCCGTGCTGCGTCGGGCTCATGGTGCCCGGATCGACGTTGAGATAGGGGTCGAGTTTGCGCAGCCGCACCCGGTAACCACGGGCCTGCAGCAACGCACCAAGGGCGGCCGAGGCAATGCCTTTACCAAGCGAGGAGACCACGCCGCCAGTTATGAAAACATATCGCGCCATGGGATTGAACCGATACCTTTAGAATGCTGATTCCGCCACCCCAAAATTCGGATGACGCATTTTAGCGGTGCATAACAATGCAATTGCCATGAAAACCGCATGAAAAAACCGGCGGTGGCTCGTTGCCATCCGCCGGTTTGCGAAGCTGCTGGCCTTACTGGCCTGAAGGAACGTCGGAGGCGGGCGCCTCGGGTGCTGCCGGAATGTCGCCGCCAGCGGGAGCCGCCGCGCCGCCGAGCTGGTCAAGAACGCCGGAGCCGGTGCCCTGGGTCTGGGACGGGATCCGGTCGAGAATATCGGTCGGGCTGTCGCTGTAGCGGGCCAAAATACCCAGCGCCAGCGATGTGGCGAAGAAGGCTGCCGCGAGAATGCCGGTGGTGCGGGTCAAGGCGCTGGCAGCACCGCGCGCCGACATGAAGCCCGAGCCGCCGCCAATACCGAGGCCGCCGCCTTCGGAACGCTGAATCAGCACGATGCCGACAAGCGCCAGCACGATCATGAGATGGATAACAATCAAAACGGTTTGCATCGGCTTCTTTCCTGCCCTTTTCGGGCGCAATCTTAGTCCGGTTTGGCGGCTCTTTACACGAGGGCAGCCAGCTTTCCAAGTCCCGACTGGGCGCAACAGCACCTGGCCGGCATATAATCTCGCTGTCTGATCAGCCCAAGAGGCCGCGACAGGCCTTACAGATGGCGAGGAAGTCGGCCGCTTTCAAGCTCGCGCCGCCGATCAAGGCGCCATCGACATGGGCGACGCCCAGCAGTTCTGACGCATTGTCGGGCTTGACCGAGCCGCCGTAGAGCAGCCGCATGGAAGCCCCCTCACCCGCAAAGCGGTTTTTCATCTCGGAGCGGATGAAGGCATGGGCTTCGGTGACGTCATCAACGGTCGGCGTCATGCCGGTGCCGATGGCCCAGACCGGCTCATAGGCGATAACAGTGTCTGCAGCGGTCGCGCCCTCGGGCACCGAGCCTGCAAGCTGGTCCTTCAGCACATCAAGGGTGTCCCCGGATTTGCGCTGGGCTTCGGTCTCGCCGATGCAGATGACACGCACCAGACCGGCAGATTTGGCCGCTTCGGCCTTGGCGCGCACGGTCTCGTTGCTCTCGCCGTGCAGGGTGCGGCGTTCGGAATGGCCGACCAGCACGTAATCGCCGAGGCAATCGGCGATCATCTGAGCCGAGATGTCGCCGGTATAGGCGCCGCTCTGCTTGTCGTGGCAATCCTGTGCGCCGATCGAAAGCGCTGTCTGCTCGGCGATGGCGGTGGCGACATAGAGAAGCGTCGCGGGCGGGCAGATCAGGGCATCGATCTTGTCGGCAAGGTCCGGACCGACGCCGTCGGCAATCGCCTTGATCTGATCAAGGTTTTCGCGCGTGCCGTTCATCTTCCAGTTGCCTGCCACGAGCGGGCGAATGTCAGGTGTCATCAGAATTCTCCGGTCCCATTGTCGTGAACGGGGCTTAGCAGACCGGGGCTGATTTGCAAACGGCGCGAGGTACTGGGTGATGGCGCCCCGACGCTCAGCCACCGGCCGACTGGGCGAGCGATGCGGAAGCAGCTTCCGCCGGCATCGGTCCCCGGGTAGAGCCGCGCGGCTATCTCATCATGATTTCGAGATCCGGCAACGCGCCAGCGGCTGCTACTATGCCAAAGACTAGCCGCGCTTGATGGGAAGAACGCGGTTGTACTTGCCGGGGATCCTTGGCTTGAAACGTCGTTTCTGGTTTGGCTCCAGGTTGGCAACAGACTTTACCAGAACCTCCTTGAGCGGCTCATCAAATTCCACAGCAATGATGAAAGAGCCAATTCGTCTGATCTTGCCGGTCGAATGGGTGTTGATCCACGGAATGTAGATGCGGCATCTTTCGTTGATCACATCAAAGATCGAATCCAGGGATTTGTCGGCGTCCTTGTCAGCCCAGGGCATCTGGTCATTGGAGAACAGGCAACCCGTGACGGACAGGTTCACGATGACCCCGGTCAAGGCAATATAGTGTTTCCTGTCCTTGAAGGTCAGCTCAACGACACCCGGACAATGGGCGCCATAGCGGACATCCGAATTGCGGTTGTATGCTCCTTGAGGCTCATCAGCCTGGTCCGTGACCTTAGACACCATGCAGGATCGCCCTCTGCTTTCATCAGCGGAATTCGGCCAGAATACTCCGCTCACATGAAGAGATTCTAAACCCGGTTCAGCAGCCATCTCGCCCGGTTTCCGCAGGCTGATGAATAAGGAACAGATCATAATCTTGCTGGCGAGCCCGCAGACAACGCCAGCAAGATCAACGCTTGAAGAAAGACCAATTGAGCATTTTCGGGATGTGGGTCTTGACCTGGTTGCGGCCTGCGTCCTTCGCCTCGTACAGCGCCAGATCGGCCTTGCGATAAAGCTCATCGGCATCGGCGGCGTCGGTTGCCATGCAGACGCCGAAACTCATGGTGATGCGGCCGCAATCGATACCGTCATTGTGATTTTTCAAAGGCGTCGCCTCGACTGCGAGACGGATCCGTTCGGCGGCCTGAGCGGCATCCTGCAGACTGATGCCGCGCAGGATGATTGCAAACTCCTCGCCGCCAGTCCGGGCCAGGAACACATCGTGGTTGACGGATTTCTGCATCATGGCTGCGGCCACGCTCAGGACGCGGTCCCCCACCTGATGGCCGTAGCTGTCGTTGAAGGCCTTGAAATGGTCGATATCCCCCAGGATCAACGCCTGATGCATTTTGTCCTGCTTGTTGTCATAAATCGCCGACAGGCGCTCATCAAAAGCACGGCGATTGGACAGCCGGGTGATTGTGTCAACGGTGGCGAGCCGCTTGTACTCTTCAAGTTCGGACTTGAGCTGCGCCATTTCGTCGGCGCGCTCGATCATTTGCTGGACGACAGCACCGCTTTTTTCGATGGTGTCACCGGTTGCAGACGAGATAATCCTGGCCAGATCCGCCAGAGCATCGGGGTTCGACGCACTTCTTTCTGACAGGCGTGAAGAGGTTTCGCCGAGCAGGTTCGAATATTTCTTGAGTGCCGTTCGATCCTGCATGACCAGTCGAATCGCGCCGTGCATTTCTTCGGAAATGCGTTCGCGGGTCTGGTCGAGCGTGTTGACCCCATGATGGTGAGGCAGGAACTTCTTGCCGATGCTGTCGAGCTGTTCCTGGCTTGGACGGCGGCCGAGCGCCGCAAATTCCCGGATCAGAGCCGCATTGGACGTGTTGAGGAACTGGTAGACGAGCTCATAGTTGCGCGGCAGCGAGGAGATCCCCTGCTCGCGCATCTTGACAATCACCGTCGTTGCGGGATCGTTGCCTTCCACATTCTCCAACTGGATCACGATGCGCGCTACCTAAAGAAACAATAATAATTTCAGTCCATTTTTATCAAAACATATGTTGAGAATTCGCTAACCACCGCCCACGTTGCGTCTCAAACGCGCAATGTTTCAGGGGTTTCGGTGCCCGACTTGCTGTCGCGGTCGTGAAATCCGGCGACAAACCGGCGACCATCAGCGATTGGCATAGACAAAGACGCCAACGGCAAACAGCAGCAGGACGAGCGAGGCGACACCCGTCACCAGCGGGATGATGCCCGCCATTTCATCAAACTGGCGCCTGCCAGCGGCGGTTTCCGTGCCCCACCAGCCAAAGACCATGCCCGCAAGGCTCAGCAGCGCCAGCAGAACAGCAAACAGTTTCATGGCGCCCCTCTTTTAATCCTGCAGTCGTCGCTGTGACGCGATCGCGGAAGCGATCGGTTTCAGACTTTGTTTCACCTCGGTTTCATCCGAGCATAGTCCGCTGCGAACTGGCTCATACCGGTGGCATCATAAGCCTTGATGCTGCTTGCACAATGCTGCCGGTCGAGTGGAAGCTGGAGACCCGCCGCAGCAGAGCCGTTCTGGGCTGCCGGTCGAGCGGCAACTGGCGGCCCACCACAGCAGAGCCGTTCTGGGAAAATTGGCGCAGGCGCGATGCGGCGGGCCAGATGCCGGTTTTCCGACAGGTTCCGCACGTGTCGACGCTACGCAATCGGCGGTGTCACTCTTCATTTCGCTCAAGGATTGGTCTAAAGGGACGTGAGTGTGGTTTGCCCGACCGGTGTTTGTGCCGCGACGCAGCCGATGATGTTGATGCCGCAGGAGCTTTGATGCTTGATATTTTGCGTAAGGGTGCCCAAGGCTGGGTTGCCAAATTTCTTCTGATCTTGCTGGTCGCGTCGTTTGGCGTGTGGGGCATTTCGGGTTCGATCCTGAACGCCGGCAGCACGGCCGTGATCACGGTCGGCGACACGGTGGTGAGCCCGAACGAGTTCCGGCTTGCCTATGACCGGCAGGTCGGAGCTGTGAGCCAGCAGATCGGCCAGCGGCTGACAACCGAGCAGGCGCGCGCCTTTGGTGTCGAGAACCAGGTCTATTCGCAACTGATCGCCGGCGCGCTGCTGGACGAACAGGCACGCGAGATGAACCTGGGGCTTTCGGACGACCGGCTTGCGAGCCTGGTCGCCGAGGACACGGCATTTCATGATTTCAACGGCCGTTTCGACCGCAACAATTTCCGCCGGGTTCTCAGCTCGGTCGGCATGACCGAGGAAGACTATCTCAGAAGCCGCGGCCAGGTGGCCGTGCGCACCCAGATCGTTGAAGCGGTTTCCGATGGTTTCAAGGCCCCCGATGCGCTGATCCGGGCGCTGGCACAGTATGACGCGGAAACCCGCGACGTCGATTACCTGCTGCTGACCAAGGCGAACATCGATCCGGTGGCTGCACCGAGCGAGTCCGAGCTTTCGTCCTGGTTCGAAGACAACAAGGCCCGCTATGCGGCGCCGGAATACCGCAAGATCACCTATGTGAAGCTGCAGACCGAGGACATTGCCGATCCGGATGCGATTTCAGCGGAAGCCGCGCGCGCCGACTACGAAGCCCGCAAGGACCGTTACACGACACCGGAGACCCGGACCATCGACCAGCTGGTGTTTGCCGACCGGGCTGCCGCTGATGCTGCCGCTGCGGACCTCGAAAGCGGAAAAAGTTTCGACGACCTGATCACCGACCAGGGCCGCAGCGCAAGCGACGTCCGGATCGGAAGCTTTGCCGAGGCCACCGTGCCCGACCAGTCGTTGTCGGACGCGGTTTTTGCCGTCAACCAAGCCGGAGGCACCACCCCGGTGGTCGACGGCCAGTTCGGCCCGGTGATCCTTCGGGTGGCCGAAATCACGCCGGAAGTCTCGAAGAGCTTTGAAGAGGTCGAGGCGGAAATTCGCGAACAACTGGCGCTGTCGGAAGCCGCACAGGTGCTGCTTGATGTGCATGACGCCTACGAAGATGCCCGCGCCAGCGGCATGACACTTGCCGAGGCCGCGGCCCAGCAGAAGCTGACGCCGGTGACGATCGACGCCATCGACCGCAGCGGCCAGACGCCCGACGGCACGGTTGTCAGCAACATCCCGGAATCGCAAGCCCTGCTCAGAGACGCATTCGAGACCGAGGTCGGAGTCGAAACGCCGCCAATCAACATCGGTTCGGAAGGGTTTGTCTGGTTCGAGGTCAATGATGTGACGGAAGCCCGCGATCGCACGCTTGATGAAGTGCGCGACCAGGTTGTCAGCGACTGGACCGCGATGAAAACCGGCGAAGCTCTTGCCGAAAGGGCCGAGGAGCTCAAACAGCGCCTGGAAAAGGGTGCTGAACTGTCCGCCCTCGCCGAGGAGCTGGCCGTTTCGGTGGAAACCAAGTACGCGCTCAGCCGGGGCGACACCGATGCTGTGTTTGGCGAGGCCGCAGTGGCCTCCGCCTTCTCCGGGCCGAAGGGGCTGGTCGAGGTGGCAAGTGATGCCTCGAACGAGAACCGGATCCTGCTTCAGGTCACCACGGTCAATGATGCATCGACAGTTACCGTCGGTTCGGTATCCGAAGACCAGCGTGAGCGTGTGTCACGGCAGATGTCAGACGACATTCTCGACCAGATGGTAGCGCGGTTGCAGTCCGAATACAGCGTCTCGGTCAACCGTGAACTGGCCGAACGCGCGCTGGCATTCTAAGGCGAAGAGAACGGGGACCGACATTATGGCTGATCTCAAGTCATTCATCGCCAAGGTGGCTGGCGGCGAACCGCTTGACCGGGACGACGCGCGCTCGGCATTTGGCGTGATGATGTCGGGCGACGCCACGCCATCGCAGATCGGCGGCTTCCTTATGGCACTCAGGGTGCGCGGCGAGAGCGTCGACGAAATCTACGGCGCGGTCAGCGTGATGCGCGAGAAGATGCTGCCGGTCAAAGCGCCTGCCGATGCAGTTGATATCGTCGGCACCGGCGGCGACGGCTCGGGCACCTACAATGTGTCGACGGCAGCTGCGTTCATCACGGCCGGTGCAGGCGTGAAAGTGGCAAAGCACGGCAACCGTGCGCTGTCTTCCAAATCAGGCACGGCGGATGCCCTGGCCGCACTCGGCATCTCTCTGGATCTCGATCCCAAGGGCATTTCGGCCTGCATAGAGGAAGCCGGGGTCGGCTTCATGTTCGCGCCGGCGCATCATTCGGCGATGCGCCATGTCGGGCCGAGCCGCGTCGAGCTTGGCACGCGCACGATCTTCAACCTGCTCGGCCCGCTCTCCAATCCCGCTGGCGTCAAGCGGCAGTTGCTCGGCGTGTTCTCGGCGCACTGGCTTGATCCGCTGGCGCAGGTGATGCGCGATCTGGGTTCGGAAACCGTGTGGGTGGTGCATGGTGACGGACTCGACGAGATGACAACGACAGGCGTGACGCAAGTTTATGCGCTGGAGGATGGCAAGATCCGCAATTTTGAAGTCAGCCCGGAAGATCTTGGTTTGACACGGGTTTCGCTGGATCAGCTGAAAGGTGGCGATGGCGTGCATAACGCCGCGGCCCTCAAACGGGTGCTCGAGGGCGAGAAGAACGCCTACCGGGATATCGCGGTGCTGAACGCAGCCGGTGCGCTGGTGATTGCGGGCAAGGCGGAAACACTTGGCGAGGCGATCGGCATCGCCCAGAACGCGATTGACAGTGGTGCAGCACTTGGTGCGCTCGACAAGCTGGTCAGCGTCTCGCAGGCGCACGCACCAGCACCAAAGGCAGGATGATCCGATGAGCGATATTCTGACGAAGATCGAGGCCTACAAGCGCGACGAAATTGCCGCCGCCAAGGCCGCCATTCCGTTTGACCAGATCAAGGCGCGGGCGAAGGACATCGACGGTCCACGTGATTTCATCGGTGCGATCGAGGCCAAGCATGGTGCGGGTGGTTACGGGCTGATTGCCGAGATCAAGAAGGCGAGCCCCTCGAAAGGCCTGATCCGCGCCGATTTCGACCCGCCGTCGCTGGCCCGTGCTTATGAAGCCGGAGGGGCTGCGTGCCTGTCAGTGCTCACCGACGCGCCTTCGTTTCAGGGCGCGCCGGAGTTTTTGACCGCCGCGCGCGACGCCTGCGCCCTGCCCGCACTGCGCAAGGATTTCATGTTCGACACCTACCAGGTGCACGAGGCGCGCGCGTGGGGTGCGGACGCGATCCTGATCATCATGGCCTGCCTGGAAGACGACGACGCAAAGCGGCTCGAAGACGAAGCGCATCAGCTCGGCATGGCGGCACTGATCGAGGTGCATGACGAAGCCGAGACCGAACGGGCGCTGAAGCTCGACAGCCGTTTGATCGGGGTCAACAACCGCAATCTGCGCACCTTTGAGGTTTCGCTGACGAATTCGGAGCGGCTGGCGCCGATGGTGCCCGATAACCGGGTTCTGGTCGGCGAAAGCGGCATCGGCTCGTTTGCAGACTGTCAGCGGCTGGCTGACAGCGGGATCAAGACCTTTCTGGTCGGCGAAAGCCTGATGCGTCAGGCTGATGTCACTACTGCAACCCGGGCCCTGCTCACGGGCGCTGCAGCAAGTGCGGCGGCGGAGTGATGGCTGACGAGAACGCCGCTCGCCTGACCCACCTGGCCGAAGACGGCTCGGCTGCCATGGTCGATGTCGGCGACAAGGCCGACACGGTTCGCGTGGCCGAAGCAATCGGCCATGTTCGGATGCAACCCGAAACGCTTGCGCTGATCCTCGCCGGCAACATGAAAAAGGGCGACGTGATCGGGGCCGCGCGGATTGCCGGGATCATGGCGGCCAAGCAGACCGCCAATCTTATTCCGCTGTGTCACCCGCTGGCGCTGACCAAGGTCAGCGTCGAGATCGAACCGGACGAGGCGCTGCCTGGCCTGCGGGTTCATGCGCTGGCCAAGCTGACCGGCAAGACCGGCGTGGAAATGGAAGCGCTGACCGCTGTATCGGTCACGTGCCTGACGATCTATGACATGGCCAAGGCCGTGGACCGCGGCATGGAAATTGACGGCATCAAGGTTCTTGCCAAATCCGGCGGCAAATCCGGCGACTGGAAACTCGACACCTGAAGGAAAGACTGATGGCACTGATGCCGGTAGACGAGGCTCTTGGGCGCATACTCGAAGGCGCTGAACCTGCCGCAGAGCCGGAAGTGCTGCCGCTGGCACAGACCTATGGCCGGGTGCTGGCCCGCGACCTGCTGGCGCTGCGCACTCAACCACCCTTTGCCGCCTCCGCCATGGACGGCTATGCAGTGCGCGCGAACGAAGCCGTTGGCGGCGCCAGGCTGAAATTGCAGGGCGAGGCCGCCGCCGGTCATGCCTTTGACGGGCCGCTGGCGCCCGGCTCGGCCATCCGCATCTTTACCGGGGCACCGGTGCCCGAGGGCGCTGACGCGATCGTGATCCAGGAGAACACCGAAAAGCTCGATGACGGCCTGGTGCTGGTCAATCAGGCTCCGGAAGCAGGCCGCTACATCCGCCACGCCGGCGTTGATTTTACCGAAGGCAAGACCGGGCTCGCCAAGGGCCGCTTTCTGGATCCCGGTGCGATCACCTTTGCCGCGGCCATGAGCCATGCCGCGCTGCCGGTCATCCGCAAACCGCGGGTTGCCATACTCGCCACCGGCGACGAATTGCGGCTGCCCGGCCAGACACTGGGACCGGGACAGATCATCGCCTCGAACACGTTTGGCGTGGCAGCCCTTGCCAAGGCCGCGGGCGCAGAGGTGATTGATCTCGGCATTGCCATAGACCGGCTGGAAGCGCTCGACGAGGCGCTCGATACGGCCATGGCGCACGAGGCCGATGTGCTGGTGACCATCGGCGGTGCGTCGGTGGGTGACCATGACCTGGTGCAAAAGGCGCTGACCGGGCGCGGCATGGCGCTCGATTTCTGGAAGATCGCCATGCGTCCGGGCAAACCGCTGATGTCGGGCAAGCTTGGCTCTATGCGGGTGCTGGGCCTGCCCGGCAATCCGGCCTCGAGCCTTGTCTGTGCGCATCTGTTTCTCGAACCGCTGATCACCCGGCTGGGCGGCCTTCCGGACCCGGACCGGACCAGAACCGCGATACTTTCCAAGGACTTGCCAGAAAACGACCAGCGCCAGGATTATCTGCGCAGCAATCTTGAGACCGATGCCAAAGGCCAGCTCCTCGCCACCGCATCGCCACAGCAGGATTCCTCGCTGATGAATGTCTTCGCTGACGCCCGCTGCTTGATCATCAGGCCGCCATTTGCGCCGCCGGCCAAAGCGGGCTCGACGTGTGACGTGATGGTTCTGCGCGGTTAGAAACGGCAAATCTCGGTTTCCGGGCCGAGCTCTACCGGCAGCCAACGGCTTTTTCAGATGCTCTCGACATTTCGCGTGCGGATCTAGCCTCTGTCAGTGTGACCAACAGTTTCGTGCCTGATCTCGGCTGTTGAACAAAGCAGATAATTGCTGCCAAAGACCGGATGTTCAGCTCACTTGGAACAAATTCGTCGCTCTTGAGTTCGCCTTACACAGGTTTTGAACATAAGGGGATATCAATGGGCACAGTCATCTTTCTCATCGGACTTACTCTTGGCGCCTTGGCTGTCCTGAATCTGGCGGCATAACAAAATCCGGCCGGTTCGAGACACCTGGCGGAACCCGTACCAATCGAGGTCATCATTGAGGTGACACCCGTCATCCAGGTACGTTTACGGCCTTGACCGTGTCGTTCCAACAAAATGGTTCGTCAGCCCATCCGGCGACAGATTTCCGTGGCGGAGATCACCAGCTGACTCATGCAAAAGGAAACTCACATGTCGCAGACCAAGCAACGCGCGCCATCACAGTCCAACGGCATCCTGCACGAAATCGCTCTTGGTGCAGAACGGCTATGGGACAAATTTCGCCCGCGCGGCGAAACGCAGGACCCGGTGATCGACGCCTATATGGGCTATGCCACACCAGCGGGCTGCGTGTTGCGCGGACGCGTGCTCAATACCACTCGGTTCACCGAAAGACTGGTGGCACCCTCACGGCTTAACGCACTGCGCAACATGGCGCGAAATTTTCTGACCAACGAGATGCCGGGCGTTCGCATCGCTTCGGGCAGCGTGGAAACAGTAACGGATGAAGAGGGTTATTTTCACCTCGTCATCCCTTCCATGCCGCCGGGCTGGCAGACCGTGGAGCTGTTGCTTCCAGATTACGAGGTCACCACTGAGATCCGCATCCAGGTTCCCTCATCTGACGCAGATATCGGCATCATTTCCGACATTGATGACACCGTGATGCTCACCGGGGCCTACTCGCTGCCACGCAATCTGTGGACCACAGCAACAACGTTTGTCTCCAACCGCGAGATCTTTCAAGACACCGCCGCCTTCATTCGCCAATCGCAGGCCGGCAAAAATCCGGTGTTTTATGTCAGCTCGTCGCCGTGGAACCTGCACGCCTATCTCAACCAGGTTTTCGACAATCAGAATGTCCCGAATGGTCCATTCTTTCTGCGCGATCTGGGGATTTCCGAGACCAAGTTCATCAAGTCCTCGCACGGCTCGCACAAGGGCGATGCGATCGACACCATTCTGGAAGCCAATCCCGGACTGCAATTCGTCCTGATCGGCGATTCCGGGCAGCATGACGCGACGGTGTATCTCAATGCCATCAAACGCCATCCCGGCAGGATAAAACAGGTGGCGTTGCGAAGAGCCGGAAAGATCGACGATGCCGATCTCAAGGCCGCCGAGGCGATCAGGCAGACGGATATCGATTTCTTTTCCGGTCCGAGCCTCGATCCGCTGTTGAGCAGCGACCGTTCCGCCTGAGCGATTGCGCTCAGGTCCGGGCTCACCAGGCACCAGCGACGCCAGCTGCCGGGCTATGTGAGAACCAAGGCCATGCCGGGCAACAGGATCAGCAGTCCGATCCGCACCATGTCCATCAGGATAAAGGGGCCGAGCCCCTGGAAGATGGTGTTCAGGGGAACGTCCGGCACGACGGATTTGAGCACGAAGGCATTCATGCCGACGGGCGGTGTGATCAGGCTGACCTCGGTGACCATGACGATGAATATACCGAACCATATCAGATCGATGCCCTGCGCCGCCGCGATCGGGTAAAACAGCGGTACGGTGAGCATGATCATCGACAGGCTTTCGAGGATGCAGCCCAGAAGCAAATAGATGACCAGAATTACCAGGATCAGGCTGAGGCGGCTGTCGCCGAATATGCCGATGAAGTTCTGGATATCCTGGGTCATGCCCGACATGTTGACGTAATTGGTGAAGGTCAGTGCGCCAAACAGGATGAAAAACATCATCGCCGACGTCTTCATGGTGTCGAAAAGAACCTCGAACAGCCCCTTCCAGCTGAATTTGCCAAGCAGGATGGTCAGCAAAAACGCGCCGCCTGCCCCCATGCCTGCGCTTTCGGTGGGGGTGAAGACACCGAGATAAATGCCGCCCATGACAAAGGCGAACAGAAACAAGGCGCCTGCAGAGCCTTTGAGCGCCCGTATCCGGTCGATCAGCGGAAGCTTGTCCTCGGTCGGCAAATCGCCCTTGTACCAGAACAGCGAAATACGAACAGCGATGGCATAGCCAATGACACCGACAATACCCGGGATGATGCCGGCAAGAAAGAGCTTGCCGATATCCTGCTGGGTCATGATGCCATAAAACACCAGGATCACGGAGGGCGGGATCAAGATGCCCAGTGTGCCGCCGGCTGCGATCGAGGCCAGAGCCAGGTGATCGGGATAGCCGAAGCGGCGCATCGAAGGCAACGATATCCGCGCCATGGTCGCAGCTGTTGCCATGGACGAGCCGCAGACCGAGGAGAAGGCGCCGCAGGCAAGCACTGTTGCCGTCGCAAGCCCGCCCCGACGGTGCCTCAACCATGCATAAGCTGCAGTGTAGAGCTCTGATGCGATCCCCGACTGGACAACGAAATAGCCCATGATCAGGAACAGCGGCAGGACCGACAACGAATAGTCGCGTCCGTAGTCAAAGAACACGGTTCCAAGCAGGGACATGGCCGGCCCAAAACCGATTATGGAGGCCACGCCGAGCAGACCGGTCGCCGTCATGGCAAAGGCGATGGGCACGCCGGCGAACAGCAGGGCAAGCAGGACAGCGATGCCAACAGGCCAGAATTCCATGGGATCAACCTTTGCCCGGGTGCTTGAACAGCGGCTCAAATGAAATCATCACTGCGGCAATCGCCGAGATGAAGGTGGAGACCGAGCAGAAGTAGGCGACAGGCGCGATCGGGATGCGAAGCGTTGTCGAAACATCGCCATAGGCACCGATCCGCCCGGCATGAACCCAGAGCTGCCAGCCGATCGTGCCCAGGACGACGGCAGAGAACACGCCGATGGCCAGAGCCCGCCAGGGTTCGGTCCAGTCCGGCATGCGGGCGGTAAAAAGATCAACGGTCGTGTGTTCCTTCTCCAGCGTCACGGCCGGCAGTCCCATGAAGATCACCGAAACCAGGATCAGTTCGGTCAATTCTCCTGCGCCAGCGAGAGGACTGTTGAAGATGTAGCGGCCAATGACATCGACAATCGTCAGCGCCATCATCACCAAAAGCATGGTGCCGCCGACGAAGACGATGCCGCCCCGCAGCCAGCTCAAGCTACCGCTCTTGCCGTGATCATGCGGCCCTGGAGGGGTGCTGTCGCCGGGTGCGAGGGGCTCTTTCATTTCGAGGCAGCTGCCAGTTCCGACATGAACAGCTCGCGTGCCGCCATGCCATCGATGCCGGATGCGGACACCTCGGCGATCTGGGCGTCGACGGCCGGCTGCAAGGCTTCACGCCAGGCTTCAAGCTGGGCTTCGGTTGCCTCAGAAACCGCGATCTTGCCTTCCATCGCCGCGCGACCCTTGGCATCTTCGCGATCCCACATCTGGCCGGCAACGCGCGCCAGCGCCTCACCGGTGACGCTGTCGATTTCGCCTTGCTGCTTTGGTGTCAGGCTGTCCCACTTGGCCTTGTTCATGACGATGAAGAACGAGGTGTTGTAAAGCCCGCCCGGCACCGTGATGGCCGTGCTCAGTTCAGGGATGAGTTTGAATGCGTTGACGGATTCAAAGGGAAACAGAATGCCGTCGGCAACGCCCTGGCTCAACAGCTCATAGGCCTTGGACGACGGCCCTTCCACCGGCACGGCACCCAGAGCGGTTGCGACATTGTGGACGAATCCACCGCCGACGCGCAGCTTCTGACCGTTGAGCACGTCGGGAGATGCAACATCTCCCTCTTTCAGGAAAATTGCTCCGGGGCCATGGGCAAACACAGCCAGAACCTTGACCTGGTCGTACTCTCCCGCCTCCTTGAGCATCTTGTCGTAGGTGTTCCAGTAGGCAACCGAAATCGCTTCGGCGCTGTCGCCCAGAAACGGCAGTTCAGCCAGATTGAAGGTCTTGAACCGCCCTGCCGTGTAACCCTGAACTCCGAAGGTGATATCGGCTACGCCGTTGGCGGCAATATCGAATTGCGCCGGCGGCGGCCCGAGCGGTGCCGGCAGGATGGATGTCGTCACATCCCCGCCGGTGGCTTCGGTAATGCTTTCGGCCATTTTCACGACGACTTCGGAAAACAGGGGATGGGTTGGCGGAAGCCAGTTGGCAATGGTCAATTTTGTTTCGGCAAAGGCACTGGAGGCAAAGCCGATAGCCGCCATTGCAGTTAGGGTAAGCAGTGCTTTTTTCATGTTAGTCCCTTTCTCTGAAGCCTTCACGATGCGGACCTTGTGCTTCGAAGGCCCTCTTGAAACGGTGCAGGAACTCCGGCACCCGGTGAAAATCCCCTCCATACAGGGCCGCCCCATCGGCAACAGCCATGCGTGTCGATCCAGGAAAGGCTATTCAAGATGCGTGCCAGTTTTGAGTTTGGGGACAGAGATGTTGAAAAGCGCCTGGTATTCAGACGCGTGCGGCGTGAATCGGGAACCACAATCCCGATAACGGTGCAGGGAAGCCAAATCCGGGGCCGGTCCTGCGGCTCGCCCGCAATGCACAAATAGCGATCAAATGATCCGCGTCGACTTCTTTTAAGCGTAAAATATCAGCACATGTAATTTTCGGCCGGCCGGTTTTCAGGCGACGGCGGGCAGATATAAGGTCCGGGAATAGCCATGCCTGGATGCGGGGCATGAACACCCCGCATGGATTTGCGGAACAGGTAGGCGTCGGAAGGCCTGTTGGGCCTCTATCCCTTGAACCGCCAGTCGCCGTCGCCAAGCCGCGGGCCGGCCTTGTCGAGGGCGAGTTCGCTGCGGGAGAAGCGGATCGGGCTGCGCAGCGCCGAGATGCCTTCGGGGTTGATGACCATCTCACGCGCCACAGCCTGCGGGTCGTTGAGCGCTTCGGCCACGGTGTTGATCGGGCCACCGGGGACGCCTGCGGCTTCCAACGAAGCAATCAGGGCTGCCTTGTCGCGTGTCGAGGTGACGCCGCTGATGAGAACCCGCAGGGCTTCTCGGTTGGTCACCCGTGCGGCGTTGGTGGCGTAGTCGGGATCGTCGGTCAGCGTATCGAGGCCCAAGACACGGCAGAGCGCACGGAACTGGCGGTCATTGCCGCAAGCGATGATCAGGTGGCCATCTGCCGTCGGGAACACCTCGTAAGGCACGATCGAAGGATGGGCGTTGCCGAGCCGCGTCGGCACCTTTCCACCGATCAGATAATTGCTTGCCTGGTTTGCCAGCACCCCTACCCCGCAATCGAACAGCGCCATGTCGACATGCTGGCCAAGGCCGGAATTTGCGCGTTCGGCCAGAGCCGCCTGAATGGCGATGACGGTGTAGAGGCCGGTGAAGATGTCGATCCAGGCGACGCCGATCTTCTGCGGCGAGCCGTACGGGTCGCCGGTCAGATCCATGATGCCGCTCATGCCCTGGATCAGGAAATCATAACCGGGTTGGGTGGCGCGCGGGCCATCCTGGCCGAAACCGGTGATCGAGGCATAGACCAGGCGCGGGTTGAACTCGGCCACGCTTTCGTAGTCGAGGCCGAACTTCTTCAGCCCGCCGGCCTTGAAGTTCTCGACCAGGACATCGGCCTCGGAGATCAGGATCTTGAGGCGGTCGAGATCTTCCGGGTTCTTGAAATCACAGACGATCGAGGTCTTGCCGCGATTGGCGGCATGGAAATAGACCGCAACGGTTTCGGGTTCGCCATCTTCGCTGTCGCGCTGCATGAAGGGCGGACCCCAGCGGCGGGTGTCGTCGCCTTCCGGGGCCTCGACCTTGATCACCTCGGCGCCGAGATCGGACAGGGTCTGACCGACCCAGGGACCGGCCAGAATGCGCGCCAGTTCAACGACCTTCAGGCCCTTGAGCGGTGCTCTTCCGGTCATGCGAAGGCCTGGAGGCCGGTCTGGGCGCGGCCCAGGATCAGGGCATGGACATCATGCGTGCCCTCATAGGTGTTGACGGTCTCGAGGTTCTGCGAGTGCCGCATGATGTGATAGCCGCTCTGAATGCCGTTGCCGCCATGCATGTCGCGCGACTGCCGGGCGATATCGAGCGCCTTGCCGCAATTGTTGCGCTTGATGATCGAGATCATCTCGGGCGCAAAGCGGTCTTCGTCGAAAAGCTGGCCGACGCGAAGCGCGGCCTGAAGCCCAAGCGCGATTTCGGTCTGCATGTCGGCGAGCTTCTTCTGGTAGAGCTGGGTGGCGGCAAGCGGACGGTTGAACTGCTTGCGGTCGAGACCGTATTGCAGCGCGCGCTGCCAGCAATCCTCAGCTGCGCCCATCACGCCCCAGGCAATGCCGTAACGGGCACGGTTGAGACAGCCGAAAGGTCCGCTGATGCCCTGAACGCCCGGCAGCAACGCGTCCTCGCCGACCTCGACATTGTCCATGACGATTTCGCCGGTGATGGAGGCGCGCAGCGACAGCTTGCCGTTGATCTTGGGCGCCGAGAGGCCTTTCATGCCCTTGTCGAGAATGAAGCCGCGAACCTTGCCGTCATGGGCATCCGATTTGGCCCAGACGACGAAGACGTTGGCGATCGGAGCGTTGGAGATCCACATCTTGGATCCGGTCAGGCGGTAGCCGGTATCGGTCTTGACCGCGCGGGTGCGCATGCCGCCGGGATCGGAGCCGGCATCGGGCTCAGTCAGGCCAAAACAGCCGATATATTCGCCGCTGGCAAGCTTGGGCAGGTATTTCTGCCGCTGCTCTTCCGAACCGTAGGCGTAGATCGGATAGATCACCAGCGAGGACTGTACCGACATCATCGAGCGGTAACCGCTGTCAATGCGCTCGACCTCGCGCGCGACAAGGCCATAGGCAACGTAGGACGCGCCGGCACCGCCATATTGCTCGGGCAGAGTAACGCCCAACAGCCCGGCCTCACCCATCTCACGGAAGATTTCCGGGTCTGTGCGCTCTTCGAGATAAGCGGTCTCGACGCGTGGTGCCAGCTTGTCGGCTGCGAAAGCCGCCGCCGCATCGCGGATCATGCGCTCGTCTTCGCCCAGCTGGTCTTCCAGCAGGAAGGGATCGGCCGGTGTGAAAGGGTTCGGCTTGCTGGACATGGGAAGACCTCGTTCGGTTATGACGACCGGCTGACCAAGGACCTTGATGCAGCAGATCACTGATCAGGCGACATTATTGCCTGACATCGCCTGAGAAAAACGCTATTGCTTCATGAGATCATGCAGTGAGTGAATGTTATGCGTCAACGCCGTTTCCTGCCCTCGCAAAGCCAGCTGCTGGCACTGGAAGCCGTGGTGCGGCGCCGGTCTGTCACTGCAGCGGCGGAAGATCTGAACCTGACCCAGAGCACTGTGAGCCGGCTGATCCAGTCGCTCGAGGCGCAGCTGGGCCGGGAATTGTTCACACGCCAGCGCAAGAAGCTGATCCCGACAGATGCTGCGCTGAGCTATCAGCGCGACGTGTCACGGGCGCTCGACATGATCCAGCGCGCCAGCATGTCGCTGGTCACCAACCCCGGCGGCGGGGTGATGTCGCTGGCGGTGCTGCCGACACTGGCGACGCGCTGGCTGGGGCCACGGCTTGGCGGTTTTCTGGCCGCGCATCCGGGGATTTCGGTCAATATCGCCACGCGGATCGAGAAGTTCAGCTTCGAAACCGAGATCTTTGACGCCGCGATCTATTTCGGGGAACCGAACTGGCCGGGCGCACATGCCTTCAAGCTGTTTGACGAACGGGTGACCGCCTGCGCCAGCGCAGAATTTCTCGCCCGCAACCCGATCTCCGGAGCGGCGGATGTCGCCGCGCTGCAGCTTTTGCAGCTGGAAACCCGTCAGAGCGGCTGGGACGACTGGTTCTCTGGCCAGAATAAGGGCCAGGAGCCGGGAGAGACTGCAAGTTTCAGTGGCGCAACGGGCATGCTGATGGATCAGTTCTCGATGATGATCCAGGCAGCGATTTCAGGCCTCGGCATCGCGCTGCTGCCGGACTATCTGGCGCAGACCGAGATCGCCGAGAACCGGCTGGCGCCGATCCTGAGGCAAGCTGTGCCGACAAGCGGCGCCTACTGGCTGGTCTGGCCGGAAGCAAAGGACAGCTACGCGCCGATCCTTGCCTTCAAGCAATGGCTGGCCGGCGAAGTGGCGCGCGACCAAGCAAGTTGAAGCCCTGACGACCGGATGGCTCAGACCGGGTGCGGTTTGCCCGCGCGGGCCGAAAAGGCGGTCGGTGCGAGAAAACTGTTGGAGATGTTGGCGACCACTTCGCCGTGGGCGTCCTGGTGGGCGGTCTTGGCGGAGACCCATTCCGGGTCGGTAGCAAACTGACCCCACAGCCGTTCACGCTGTTCCAGCGACTCCCAGGCCAGGAAGTAAGTCAGTTCGTGGTTGGATTCTCCCACCACCGTGGTGAAGAAGCCGGCAGTGCGAATGCCGATCCGGTCCCAGATCTGCAATGTGGTGTCTTCGAACCGCTTGAGCAGGATCGGCAGCATGCCGGGTACGCAACGGTAGATACGCATTTCATAGATCATGGGGTTTCCTTCAATTGCGACTGTATCAACGTCGCAGGTTCGGTGAGCCTGTGCCAGACAGCGATTCAGTCGGCGATTTTGACGCTTTGGTCGGAATAGCGGATGGTCACTGTCATCGCGCCTTCGTTCATCATCCATTTGCGCAAGGTGTAGCTGCGCAGCCCGGCCTTGTGGAACGGATCGGCATCTGCAATTTCGCGCGCCTCGGCTGCGGATCCGGCGCGCAGGATGATCATGCCGCCGGAGGGGATGTCATCACCCTCCTCGTAAAACGGCCCTGCCCCGAACAGCTTGCCTTCGCGTTCGAGCTTGACCTGGTATTCGAGATGCTCGGGCAGCAGTTTCCTGATTTCAGGCGAGCGTGCCGGCGTGGTGGTGACCACGTAGAATTCCCGCCTGAGAAAACCGGAGGTGAGCTGATCGGGTGTCTTGTCGTTCATGGCCTCAATCCGCTTGGTTTTTGTCCAGTGGAAATGAAAAAGGCTCGCCGGCGGACCGGCGAGCCTTGAAACGCTGACTTAGCGCTTCTGGATACCGGCTGAGTCCACAACCTTTTTCCAGACAGCGATCTGGCTATCGACCATCGCACGCATGTCCTCACCGGAAGACGGAGAAGGCTTGGCGCCGAGCTTTTCAATGCGGGCGGAGACTTCCGGGTCCGCAATGGCTGCATGGACGGATGCACGGACCTTGTCGGCAATGGCCGGGTCAACGCCGGCGGGCATGCCAACGCCGGTCCACGAGACGACGTCAAAGCCGGGAGCGACGGTTTCAGCCAGCGTCGGAACCTCCGGCTTGTCGGGCCAGCGGTCCTTGGACGAGACGGCCAGGATGTCGAACTTGCCGGCTTCCTGCTGCGGCGTCATGATGGTGCCGGTGTCGATGACGACATCAACTTCGCCACCGAGCAGCGCAGTCGCTGCGGCAGCACCGCCCTTGTAAGGCACATGGATGAAGTCGGCGCCGGTTTCGAGATCCATCAGTTCGCCGGTCAGGTTCTGGGTCGAGCCAACGCCCGAGTGACCGATCTTGATGGTGCCCGGAGCGGCCTTTGCCTTGGCGATCAGGTCCTCAATGTTCTCATAGGCGCCAGCCTGGGCTGCGACGAAGAACGGGAACTGGCCGATGGTCGAGATGAAGGTGAAGTCGGCCAGCGGATCGAACGGCTGCGAATTGTACATCGCTGCCGACACCGCGTGACCGCCAACCATCAGCTGCATGGTGTAGCCATCCGGATCGGACTTCGAGACGAAGTCGGAGGCGACATTGCCGCCCGCACCCGGCTTGGATTCGACCACGACGGGCTGGCCCAGATCCTTGGTCATCGGCTCGGCCAGGAGACGGGCAACCGTATCTGCGTTACCGCCGGCACCAAAGCCGATGATGAAGCGGATGGAGCGGTCCGGATAATCGTCCGCCGCAATGGCGGCACCCGACATCATTGCTACGACTGGCAGCGCCAGCATGAGTTTTTTCAACATTTTATTCCTCCCGGTGGATTGCGGTCTGACTGGATTTCGAAGGTCTCAGACCGAATAAGACCCGCCTTGCTGGTGTTTGGCCTTCAAGGCTCTTCGATGTGAAATGAATGCGGACAACAGGGTGAAGCCCAGCAACAATGCGCCACAGCCGACCAGGACAGCACTGATGGGCCTTGTGACGAAGACGGAGAAATCTCCGCCGTAAAGCAGCATGGTGCGGCGGAAGTTCTCTTCGAGCATGGGCCCGAGCACGAAACCGAGCAGCACCGGCGCCGGCTCGAAGCGGTAGCGCTTCATGATGTAGCCGATGAGGCCGAAAACCAGCGTCAACACCACGTCGGTGACGCTTGAGCGGTGCGAATAGACGCCGACACAGATCAGAAGCACGATCGCCGGATAGAGCCGGTAGTAGGGAATGCTCAAGAGCCGAACCCAGATGCCGATCAGCGGGATGTTGATGATCAGAAGGATGATGTTGCCGACGAAAAAACTGGCAATCACGCCCCAGAACAGTTCCGGCTCGTCGACGATCAGCCGCGGGCCTGGAATGATCCCGTTGAGGATCAGCGCACCGATGATCAGCGCCATCACGGCATCCCCCGGCACGCCGAGGGTCAGCGTGGGAATGAAGCTGGTCTGCGCCGCGGCATTGTTGGAGGCTTCGGGTGCACAAAGCCCGGGCAGATGGCCCTTGCCGAATTTCTCCGGCGTGCGCGAAACCCGCCGCTCGAAGGCATAGGACATGAAGGAGGCAATGGCGGCCCCGGTTCCGGGCAAGGCGCCAAAGAACGACCCGATCGTCGCCCCGCGCCCAACAGGCGCCACCAGCGAGCGCAGCTCAGCCTTGCTTGGGAAAATATCCTTGAAGCTGAGCTGGATCTTGCTCTTGCGGGCCTCGCTGTTGGCGGCATTGCGGATGATCTCGCTCAGGCCGAACAGGCCCATGGCCAGCGACACCAGGCTGATGCCGTCGGCCAGCGCATCGGTTGCGACAAAGCGGTACTGGCCGGTGCTTGCATCAGAGCCGACCATGCCCAGCGCGATGCCCACCAGCGCCATGGAGAACGCGCGCAATTGCGAGCCCGAGCTGATCAGCGAGGCGGCGACCAGGCCAAGGGCGACCAACATGGTGTATTCGGGCGCGCCGAATTTCAGTGCGAAGGCCGCCATCGGAATGGCGGCCAGGACCACCACGACGACGCCGATCATGCTGCCGACGAAGGAGGACAGGGCCGTGATCAGCAATGCGAAACCGGCGCGGCCGCTGCGCGCCAGCGGGTAACCTTCGAGGCAGGTGACCACCGAGGACGGCGTGCCGGGAAGATTGAGAAGGATGGAGGCAATCGCGCCGCCATATTGCGAACCGTAATAGATGCCTGCCAGCAGGATCACCGAGCTGGTCGGATCAAGGTAGAACGTGACCGGCAGCAACAGCGAAATCGCGGTAATGGCGCCGACACCGGGAAGTACGCCGATAACCTGGCCGAGAAAAACCCCGAAAAAGGCGTACATCAGCACTTCAGGCTGCAGAACCACCGACAGACCGAGGAGGAATTGATCAATCATCGCATCACCTTCCAAACACGGTAAGAGGCAGGCCGAGCGCCACGATGAACAGGAGATATCCGGCAAGGGTAACGGCTGCGGAGTAGATCACGATGCTGAGCAGGCTGGAGCGCTTGTTGGCAAGCTTGGAAGCTGCGACAGCGCAGAACATCGCAGGCACCAGTCCGGCGGGCTCGATCAGGGCAACGAAGACGAGTACCGCGGCGGACACGAAAATCAGCGCGCGCCAGTGCATGGGTTCGGCGTAGTGTGGACTGGTGTCGCGCAAATCGGCGACAATGATCCCCAGGCCCATCAGGATCAGCGCATAGGCAATCACGTGCGGCATGTAGCCGGGGCCCATCTGCTGCAGACTGCCGGTCGAATAGTTCCAGGATGTCACCAGTATGGCGACACTGAACGCGATCAGCACCGCGCCACTGATCACCTGCCGCCAGATCTTCCTGCCGGTTTCCGGTTTTTCGCCCTCCAGCGTCTCCACCACTTTTCGTCTCCTCCCTTGCCTCGCGCCCGAACAAGGCGCCCGCGGCCAGGTTTCGTGTTATGCCTGCAGCGCCTCGGGTGAGTTTACACCCAGCCGCTCTGCCAATTCAGCCAGTCGTTTCAATGTGCCAGCCGCTACCGGTATGCCGTCACGGGTGCGTTGCTCTGCCAGTGCGAAGCCACGCTCGCCGGGCATCAGAACTTCATCGGTGCCGCTTGCTGTCGGCAGCCCCTTGATCGATGCGACCAGTTCAGCGATCTGCCGGGCGAAAATATCGGGATTCGCGAAGGCCTTGACATCGAGCGCCATCGCCAGCCCGTTCATCGCCGCAGCACGGCCTGAAAGCGCCTCGGAGATTACCGGATTCGAAACCAGCACACTGGCGAGGATCTCGATCATCAGCGACAGGCCGGAGCCCTTCGGCCCACCCAGCGGCGTCAGGGTTGCAATCTTCTTCGGATCGGTCGCGGGCGCCCCTTCGGCATCAATGCCCCAGCCTTCGGGCACCGAGGTGCCGGCATCCTTGGCCGCCATGACCTTGCCGAGCGCGACATTGGATGTCGACATGTCGAGAAGCAGAGGATTGCCGGAGGACGGCACCGCGATCGACAACGGGTTGGTCGAAACCCCCGACACCCGTGCGCCGTGATAGGCCATCAGCGGACCGGAGGCCGACATGACGATGCCGACATAGCCGCGATTGGCTGCCTGCATGGTGTAATAGCCGACAGCCCCGGCATGGGTGATGTTGCGCGCCGAGCACCAGCCGATGCCCAGTCTTGAGGCGATCGAGACCGCTTCGTCCATCGCCGTCAGCATCGACGATGCGCCTGGCGCTCTGGATGCTTCGAGAATGGAGACAGCGCCCTCGGTCTTTTCAACCCGCGGCACCGCCACGGGGTCTATCTTGCCCTGCTCGACCATCTCGACATAGCGGGGAATGCGCAAGACACCATGCGATTCCGCTCCGCGTGCATTGGCCCAGACCAGAACGCGCGCGGTCTGCTCGGCATGGGCCGGCGAAAATCCGCCGCCGGCCAGAAGCGCCGCCGCATAGGTCTGAAGATCCTGTGCGCGAAACAGTGTCATGAGTTTTGCCGCAGCGGGCTAGGGAAGAACTTGTCGAGCCAGGCCTGGACGAGAGTCCTTGTGTGCGGCTCGTCTTCCTCCGACAGCGGGAAATGCGACATGCCGGTCGGGATCATCAGTTCGGCATTGGCGCCGGCCTTTTCAAACAGCCGGATCGACTGTTCCATCGGCGTGATCACGTCACCGGCGGTGTGAAACAGCAAGAGCGGTCGCGGCGCGATGTCGGCAACGACATCATCGGCGCGGAAATTGTACATGCTCCAGGCTGTTTCGACCGGCACTTCGAACTGGGCCTTGGGCGACAGGTTGGAGCGCAGCTCCTCGGGGATCGGCACCACGTCGAAGCGCGAGACCCACATGCTTTCGCCGGTCTCGGCCTTGTGCTTGCGGCCTTCCTCGAGAATGCCGGTGAATTTCTCCCAGGCTTCCGGCGTCGGATGCTGACCGCGGAACTTGCGTTCGCCATCGCCCCAGCCGCAGAAGGACATGACGGCGGCAATACGCTCGTCGATGCCACCGGCAAAGATCGCCACGGCGGCGCCGAAGCTGTGACCGGTGACGCCGATGCGCTCGGCATCGACTTCTTCGCGCTCGGATATGAAGGTCACGGCGTTCTTGGTGTCGGCCACCTGGTCAAAGCAGCGGACTTCACCGCGGGCGCCCTCGCTCTCGCCGCAACCGCGGAAATCAATGCGGAACACGCAGTAGCCCATTTCCTCGATCATCCGCGCCAGCAGCTCGACGTGGGACTTGTCCTTGGTGCCGACAAAGCCGTGCAGCACGATGAAGGTCGGCAGTTTCTGTCCCGGTGCACGACCTTCGGGCACGTGCAACACGCCTGAGAGCTTCAGGCCGTCGGACATGAATGTAAGTGGATGCTCCATAGTCTCTTATCTCCGAATGGATAGCGCTGGTCCGATGCCCCGTGTCAGGACCGGCCGCTCCAGGATTTGGCAAAGGCATCGAACGCTACGAGATGCTTGCGCAGGAATTCCGCGGTGTCTTCGTGCGTGATCTTGCCGGCTTCCACATCGACCTTGCCCTTGGCGCCGCCGATCTGGATTTCCGGCTTGGCCATGATCTGCATGCCCTGGGAATGCAGCGTCTGGCGCAAAGTCTCATGCACACGGGCGCCGCCGAGCAGGCCGGGAGAGACGGTCCAGATCGCCACCGGCATGGACGCCAGCGGCAGCGGGTCCAGTCGCGACAGCCAGTCGATCGCGTTCTTGAGCGCACCGGGAATCGACCAGTTGTATTCGGGCGTGACGATGAGCAGCGCATCGATCTTGGAAATTGCCTCGGCAAGCTCGGCCACCGAGGCGGGGATGCCCTCGTCCTTGATGTCCTGATTGTAGTGCGGCAGGGTTTCGGTGCTTGGCAGGATGGTGACCTTCGCGCCCTCGGGCGCCAGATCTGCAGCAGCCCGCGCAACCGCGCGCGACAGCGACGCCTTGCGCAACGAGCCTTCAAGAATGCCGATAGTTGTCATGTTGGTCTCACTTGATTTGGTGTTGTCCGGGGCGCGCGGCTTCAGGCAGCGAGCTTTCCCCAGGGGAATTTGTGCTGCAGCCATGGCTGCGGCGCCGGCGTGCCCCAGACATTCATGACGCGAACATTCTCGGGGCGCTTGAGTGCGGTGATCACGTTTGGCTCGTAACGGGCGTCGTCGTGGATCATTGCCATGCCGCCGGCGAGCTCGACCATCGCGCCACAGGAGTCGACGTAATAGGCGTAGGTGTTGTCACCCGGACGGTGGCGGCCCGGACCCCAAACGATTTCCTTGGCCACCTCATCAAGCCGGTCACCAAGCTTGCAGTAATCACCGAATTCAGCGATCTCGAAGGAGTAATGATGCAGGCCGGTCGGTCCGCGCACGATGCCGACGCAATGGTGCAAGAGGTTGGCACCGCGCATCCAGCTCAAGCCGTCATCGACCATGCGCTCGGAAAGCTTGAGGCCCATGATCTGCTCGAAATGGGCGCGCGTTTCCGTCGGCTCCGGGGAGGTCAGGTTGACATGGTCGAGGCGCAGCGCGCCGATGCCGAGGGTGAAATTGCGGCGTCCGTAGGTGTCGTCGGCGATCGGTGTATGAACTTCGATCACATGGCCCTGCGGTGTAAGGAAGCGGATGCCGGCTTCGCAGCAGGAAAGCGACGGGGTTTCGGACACCAGCTTGCAGCCGGCGGCCTCGACCCGGCTTGCGGCTTCGCGCACGGCGTCGGCGGACAGGGCATCGAAACCGATCGAACGGACCGAATTCTCGTCTGCCTTGTGCAGCACCAGCTCCGCCTTGCGGCCGCTGCAGGACAACCAGACGGTGTTTGCATCCCGGTGGGTGACGTGCAGCCCGATGATATCCTCGGACTCCTTCACCAGCGCCTCCACGTCGACCACATTCAGCTGCACGTGGCCGATCGCATTGACCAGATAACTCATTCTACCCTCCACCGAGTTTGTCCTTCACTGTGAGGATGACCTAGCACACAAATCCGGCCGCCTCAAACATTTTCGAATATTTCTGTATAGTCGAATAAAACATTGTGTTTCGGATTTCCCCTCAGCGCAGGGAACGATCGAAACATCCGCCTGCCCCGCTTTCTACGGCTCCCGTGCAACAGTGTTTGACAGCGTTCCGATGGCTTCGATCTCGATGTCGACCACATCACCGGGAGCGAGATACTCCTGCGGCCTGCGGGTCGACCCGAAGCCGGTGCATGTGCCGGTGACGATGACATCCCCCGGCTCGAGCGGGGTGAAGGTCGAGATGTAATTGATCAGATAGGGAATATCGAAGATCATCTTCGATGTGTCGGTGCGCTGCTTCTCAACGCCGTTGACCCTTGTGACCAGCGACAGTGGGTGCGGCGGGATCTCGTCTGCCGTGACCATCCACGGGCCAAAGGCCCCGGTGCCGACAAAGTTCTTGCCTGGGGTGAATTGATGGCTGTGCTTTTGCCAGTCGCGAACGCTGCCATCATTGTAGATCGAGAAGCCGGCAACATGCGCCAGCGCCCGGTCCTGCGGGATGTGGCGGCCGCCCTGCCCGACAATGACCGCCAGTTCGCCTTCGAAATCGAGCTTTTGTGATGACCGCGGCTGCATCATGGGCGCGCCATGGCCGATTTGCGACGCCGGCAGGCGCAGGAACAGCACCGGGTATTCCGGTACCTTCGAAGGGTCGGTGTCTGGCTCAAAGTAGTTGATCGCCGCCATGACGATCTTGGAGGGATTGGGGATCACCGGATCGAGAACCACGTCAGCGAGCGCAAGACTGACCGGCCGGGCCGCCAGTGCCTCGGCATCCGGGCATCCGCCGGCGATGAAGGCACGCAGATCAGCCGCCTCGCCGCCCAGATCGACGATACCGCCGTCTTTCAACAGGCCCCATGAGGGTATGCCTGCCCTCCGGAAGGATAGATACTTCATTCAAATCTCCACCTATTTTCGAAAATCATTCTATCTTGGAATGTAATCGCGTAAAGCCGTTTTCGAAATTTTTCACCGCTGAATCGGACAGTCGTCCGGGTTGGCCCGGATTTGCGGTCCGGGAGACTTGGGCAACAGGACGTCGGGCGACCTACGCCGCAATGGCCCTGTACCAATTGTAAATTTTCGAATATATCGGTCTGATTGAACACACTACCACGGGCCGCCGCCACGCCGGACGGTCTTGATCTTCGAGGGAGCACGACCCTGACCATCGATCTTACCAAGCCCGGACGGCAGGAGGCCGCCAAGATGGAGCAATCGGGCGGACGCGACGTGGTCGAAAGGCTGCGCTCCGACATCGTCAGCAGTGTCTTCGAGCCCGAAACACGGCTCAAATTCGCCGACATGACCAAGCGCTACGACGTCGGGATCGGCACGCTGCGCGAAGGCCTGTCGCAACTGGTTTCGGAAGGTTTCGTCACGCTGGAGGCCGGCAAGGGTTTCCGGGTCGCCCCGGTTTCCGGCGAAGAGCTGATCGAGATCACCGAGCATTTCATCGAACTGGAAAAACGCGCCATCACCGATGCCATCGCGCATGGCGACGACGACTGGGAAAGCCACATCGTTTCGTCCCACCACCGGCTCAACATCATCGAGAAACTGTCCTGGCCCGAGCGCATCGAACGTCATTCGGAGTGGGTGCAGCGGCATCGCGAGTTCCATGAATCGCTGGTCGCGGCCTGCCGCGGCAAGTGGCTGTTCAAGCTCAGATCCCTGATGTTCAACCAGCTCGACCGCTACCGCTTTGTCACCAAAATGGCACCACAGGGCCTTGGCAAGGAGAAGTTCGAAGAGCACCGGCAGATCATGCTGGCCACGCTGGATCGAGACGCGAAAAAGGCATCCGAACTGATCGAGCACCACATCCGCGACACGTCCGAGCGCGCCAGATCCATGTTGTGATGCTGCGTCAATGTGTGCGTCGCCAGCCAAAGCTGGCTCGCCCTGCGAGGTGCTGGTGCTGCGGCGCTGAACTGCGAGAATTCGATCTCCCGGTCCGGATCAATTTCTGAAACGCATTTTGACAGCTGGATCCGATGGAATGATGGTTCTTCCAAGTGCCTGCAACAGAGGACGAGATTCGCGGAACATGGCTGCAACCATGGACGCAATGCGAATGTAACCGTCCCCCTGCCCGGGCGTCTGTCCGCCAAGGCCGTGTTGTTTCAGGTGCGAACACAAGCCGCTCACCGGATCAACCGGTCACAGGCTCCCAGTCACCTTGGCTGCCCTTGCACCATTTCTGCTTGCCTGCATCGGCGGTTCCACCGTCCATATCGATGAGCAATTCAGTGAAGCGGCAGGCGGTGTAATCGGAATTGAGCTCTTCCGCATAAGATGCGACGGCTGTTGCAGAGGTCTGGGGCGCCGCTGGCGTGGTGTTTGACTGCGCCACAGGGGCCTGCACCGGCTTTTCGGCCTTGGTCGCAGGCAATGGCGCCGGCGTTACCCTGGTTCTCACGGTCGCGCTCTTGCCATTCCTGGTCCTAATGCTGCGGGTTTGAGACTTGTCGGTCTGCAAAGCCGCCAGTTCCGCCTCCCGCACTTTCGCCCGGTCTTCGGCGGCCGCAATCTCGATCAGAATGGCGCAACGCCCGACTCCGGCCACCGCACCGATGGCGGCGCCCTGCCCCATTCCGCGGTTCCCGCCAAGGACGCCGCCAATCACTGCACCGGAAATCGCTCCGATGGCAACGCTTGCAACACAATCAGACACAGCCTTGTCCATCGCCGTTGAACTGACTTTCGTTCCGTCAGCCGATGTCGTTGTGCACCCCTGAACAGCAATGCAGCACATCACAACAGCGGCAATCGACGCCCGGTTCACACTTCTGTTTACAATTGCCACGGTAGCCCCCCAACCTCACAGCATCCCGCAATACTATTGCGCGAACCGAATATGGCAATACAATTCTTGATTTGGGTTGTTTTTCACGCTGCAGGGGACGGTCATCCATGACATTCAACCGCCGCACTCCCATGTGGAACTCGGTTCACGAACCGTCATGCCCGCTGGATGACGCCCGGATGAATGTGATCGGCGTCAGATCAGGATCAACCTCATATTGGTCGAGCCAGCGCCTATGATGTCACCGTTTTTCAAGACAACGGGCGACTTTGCACTCACCGCCTTGTCGTTGAGCCGGGTACCGTTTGTCGATGGTTTATCCTTGCCGGCGCCGTCCGCCAGATAATACAGATCGCCCTGCAGCCGGATTTGACAATGCACGCCGGAGATGTTCGCGTCCTTGCCCAGCACCAGATCCACACCCGGTTTGCGCCCGATCACATATAGCCCCTTGGTCTTGAACCGCTGGCTTTGCCGCAAGGTGGCGGTTTGTCCGGCATGGGGACCGCTATTGATCTGAAGCACTGCCTCTCCGCGCGTGACACCGGTGACTGGCGTAATCTCGGCCCGAGTGTCTAACTCTGGCACGGTTTCGCGTTTCTGGTTGGTCGCACGGGTCACGGGTGCAACCCGTCCGGCCCAATCGGAATGCAGACACCCAGAGGGATGCTTGTTGTAAGCCGGAAGCGCATTGATATTGAGGGAAGGCAATCCACCGCCTCTCACCAGCACCATCATGCAGCGCTTGAAGCGTGCCACCATGCCCGGCGCAGCACCTGTGCGTTCCTCGACAATCCTGATTCCGCTGCACAACCGTCCGACCGATACGCCGCGCGCAAGGATTTCCACCACCAGGAAATGCCCCAGCAGGACCACAGGTATGGCAGCAATATAGACCCATTGCGGCACGGAATAGATGTTCCGCTCGATCAGGTGATGGGTAACAACCACCAGCAAAGTGACGACCAGGGCATCGACGGCGAATGCGGCAACAGACAGCCTCGCAATGGCGCGTTCATTCGCGTCCCTCATCCCGACAACCCCGTAAGTTGTACCAGAATCACAAGCGCTGTCGCGACCATCGCAAAATTCATCAGCAGCCCCGCCCGTACGGCAATGACCTCCGGGTCGGGCTCAAGTGTCAGGCGGAAATTGGTCTTGGCCAAAAAGATGCCGAATGTGACGCCAATGATTGAAAACAACAAGACGATGACCGGCGACTTGTTGATATCGGGTTGAAAAATCCATTCAATGCAGGCCGCCATGAACAGCGCACCGAAAGCCGTCACAAGATGAGCGAACAGCTTGCGCAGCTCGTTGTTGACCGATGTCAGCCAGATGCCAACCAGCGAGATCGTCCATGCAATCGATCCAGCAATGATCATGAAAGCGATGACGCGTGCCGGGAAAACCGACAGCAGTCCGGTGGTAAATTGGCTACCATAGGCCTGGTTCTGGTCTTGTGAAAAACCCAAAACCGATAGCCCAGTGGTCACCAAAGAAGCTGCACTGACAAGACCCTGAATGGGTTTGTTGAATGCCTCCTGAAAGTGGGCCTTCACCTCATTGACCATGTTGGCAAGGATATGCTTCCCACCCAAGACAGACAGAAAGGATGCAGACCTGACCTTCTGCTGAGATGAACCAGCCTGCCGGCCGCCGCGCCTGTTTCTGCTCATGTCTTGCGTCTCATGCTCGCCCCCGAAACACTATCACTGATGTTCCAGTCAATAGCATTGCAGGCTGGCCGCCCCGTCGGGCGTATTCAGATTGATCTCACACTGCTCGCTGTTGCTGGCGATTTCAAAGGAGCCTTCCCGCTTCAGGTCCTTCCAGTCTTCAGCAGCCTTGGCTTCCTCGATGGCAACATAGCTGAAATCATAGTCGCCCTGAATGCAGGAGCCGCTGATGTAAGCAGTCGAGTCACCATTATCCATCATGATCGTCCCTTCCGGAGAATCGATGTTGAAATGGCTTATGGGATCATCGCCATTGGGGAACTGGAAGGAGACATAGATGCTTTGGCGGCAGGTCTTGCCGGCAGCGACGTCATCAAAACCCGTCAAGGAATTGGCAGGCTCGACGGGGGTTTCGTTTGCACTCACGCGGATCGTGCCGTCTCCGGCCGCGGCGACCTGTTCAGTTTCGGTCGTTTCGGTTGCCTCGACGGCTTTCAAAGCGGGCACAGATGCAGAAGCGCTCTCCGGTCTATTGAGCACGATGCGGCCATCGGCACCTGCCTTTGCTCCCGTGTCAGGCGCAGGCTCCGGATCGGCAGCGGCAATCTCGGGCATCTGCTTGTCATTGCCTGCAATCAAGGTCGGCGGCTGTTCGGCGCCGGTCAGCTTGGAAAGCATTGATACCTTGCCCTTACCGTCGCTCAGCCAGGAGGATGCCTCGTCCACAGAGGCAAAGTCATCACGCGTGTTCAAAGTCACCGGCCCGGCTCCCGGGGTCTTGTCGTTGTAGGTGATCCTCACCCACTGATCGGAGAGGTCATGCGGCCTGATTTCGATATCGTTGATGCTTGCAACAATCTTGCGGGTCTCACCACCGCTGGCTGGCTGCATCTCGATGGCGACCGTACCATCCGGCTGCAATTCTGCCACTGCGACAGCGCTCAACCCACCGGCCATGAGAAAGTCGGTGGCAAACTTGTCAAATTGGGACTGCGCCAAGCGGTATTCCGGGATAGCGACAATGGTTGACTTAGCCACGGGCGCGGAAACTTTCTCAGGCTTGACATGGACCACCGGTCCGAAACTCTCATCGACGCGGTTGAGCGCCGCCTCGCGGACATAGCCCCTCTCCGACGCGCGGGTAAACAGCAGGTAGCGTTGCTCCGCAGTCAGATATCCGGTTTCAGGCTCGCCAAGGCTGGCCTGAAACTGCTTCACAGCCGCACGGCTGCCGCGTCCGAAATCGCCGTCGATCTTCTTCTTGTAGAGACCGAGACTTGCCAGTGCGCGCTGGATATCCTTGATGTCTTCCTTGACCTTCGTCGTAACTGCGCTGCGCTTCTTGTCGCTCACACTGTGCCCCGGCGCCAGTACGATGCGCTGCTTGTAACAACGGGTGCAAGCCGACCAGGCCATTTCATCGCCATACTTGCGCGCCATATCTTCTTTGAAGACGACCGGCGCCGCAACCAGCGCAACCCCGATGATGGCTGCAGCAGGCGAATCACCGGCGATTCCGCCGACCAGCAGACCGACGCCCACACCCTGAACAATGCGCTTGCCGACGCCGTTCTTGTTGAGCGATTTTTTCGCCTTGCTGAAATCCTTGCGGATCTGCTTGCCGACTTTCTTGAAATCAAACGCTTGACCGGTATCAGGCACGACAACGGCGTAACTTACCGACAGCGCCATCGCCAATGCAAAAGTGGAAACGATAGCCCCTGACCGCATTCCCATGGTTGCCATTATGATGCCCTCCATTAAAATTTACCGCACCACTTCGGGTTGCGTTGACTTCATCCTATCAACAATCAGGATCGCGATGATATTCTAAGTTCTGTGCGCCCGAAAGACAGTATTTTCGCATTTCTGATCTGGACCGGTGCGGACCCAACCTGCTTTTTATCGACGAAGGTTCCGTTGGAGGATCCCAGGTCAATGATCGAGAGTTCGCCATGGCGATCCATCCCGATCTGCGCATGCCGGCGGGATACGGAATCATCATCGATGACGATATCGCTGTCAGCACTGCGGCCGATAGTGCAGACCACATTCAGATCCGAATTGTGCGCCGGGCCTGCCTCGGCAATGGTGTGCTGGATCGTCGTGCCCCGGAGATCAAAACCGGACAACATCCATGTCCGCATGCCGGCAGCTACGTCCTCCCCGGACCGGTTGCCCTCGCCGCGCTTTACAGAAAATTCGGCATTGCCAAGGTGCAATACCGAGCCAGGGCGCAAGAACTGACCTTGGGTTCGGGTGACCACCGAGCCATCCACGCGGGTACCGTTGGTTGATCCGTCATCATGCACGACCAGGTCATCGCCGTGATAGCGGATGCGGGCGTGCCTGCGAGAGACCGACGGATCGTCAATCACGATGGCTGCATCGCCGCCTGTTCGGCCGAGCAGCACGCCAGGTCCCCGGAGTTCGGCGTCAAACCGGGCCAGTGAATGGGTCAGGTCACCGGCTACATCATAAAGACAGATGCCCGCTGCAGATGATGTGAACGGCCTCTCGGCGGGATGGAGGTGGGTCTCCATATGCCCCGTCAACTCTCCGTTTTCGGGGGCTGCAGATTGCTTGCGCCAGTAAAAGCCAGCGAAAAGGACGGACATGAAGGCCAGCGCCATGGACGAACCGATCGTAGTTAGTTCGTACACATCCAGCCCCCCGCGGCAACGACCGGGTGTCACAGAAACCGGGATTTCCTTTTCACTCAATCCGAGCAGAACCTCGCGGACATGGACCGCGAATTCCAGGTCTCCCGGGTCGTTGACGGTCACCTGCCCGGCGTTGACCAGAGCATTGTAGATATCACGCGCGCCAACAGTTGAACGCGTGCCCAGCGTATTGACGCCGACAACCCGATTACAGGCGTCAAACAGCGGCCCACCGGAATTGCCGCCGTTGATGTTGGCGCTGTGTTGAATGGTCAGGCGCTGCACTGTAGGCACCAAACGCTGAATTGTGCCGCTGGATACAGTCGGATCGAGAAGTGTCTGGTCCCGGGTGGCCTGGTCGAAGACCCCGCGCTCCAGCCCCCTTGCAACCCTGTCCGCAATTCCGGGAAAGCCAACCGCCCTGACGCTCTCGGTCTTGCTCAGCTCGTCAATCCCGATCCCGGCAAGTTCTACAGACTTGCCCGGCAGCGGCTGATTGGTCCGCAGGATGGCAAGATCCTTGTCCGAGTTGTACCAAAGGATCCGGGCATCGACAGACCTGGTCTGGCCTTCTTCCATGAAGGCGACCTGAATACGCTCCGCACCCTCGATGACATGGTGGTTGGTAACCAGGATTCCGGGTTCGGCGACCTTGAACCCTGAGCCATGCCCCAAGCTATCACTGGAGGAAACAACTATGCGGTAAACACCGTCCTCGATGTCTTTTCCGGCCAGAGACCAAATGAGCGCGGTCAACGCCAATACCGTGAAGACGAGCGTCGCAACGAGACAAATGTTACGACCACTTCTGCTCAACATACCCTTGATTTCAAAAACCAATTGCCCCTCCGACCGGACGCCACCGGAGCACACATTGCTATGATTGCCGATGGCGTGCAATGCACAATCCAGATCTTTTCACTACCGAGGCGGGTATTTTTCGCTTATTCGTTCGATCCTATTGCAATTACGGGTAGGATGGATTTGTATTGCCGCGGTGGGGCGGCATGCCGCACCTGGGCATGGGGCACAATGAGCAAAACACGGTTGAGATGAGTAACAGGCACGCTCTTGAGCCCGGCACCATGCTGCGTCAATACAGGATTGATTCTGTTGTCGGACAGGGCGGCTTCGGGATCACCTATCTGGCCTTCGATACCGACCTTCAACGCCGTGTGGCGATCAAGGAGTGCTATCCGCGAGACTTCGTTTCGCGCGAAGGCACGACGGTTGTTCCCACCGGCGCCAGCCAGACCAAGGATTTCCAGTGGGCGCTGGGCAAATTCGTTGATGAAGCCACCACTCTGGCTCGCTTCAAACACCCCGGTATCGTGCAGGTTCTGCAGATCATAAAGGACGAGAACGAGAGCGCCTACATGGTGCTCGAGTTTGTCGAAGGACAGTCGTTTGACCAGTGGTTGAAGTCCAAGACCGGACCGCCGGACGAGGACAGCCTGAAGACGGTAATTGCGCCACTTCTGGACGCGCTCGAAGTGGTTCATGAAAACAACATTGCGCATCGCGACATTGCGCCTGACAACATCTACATCCGCGAAGACGGCAGCGCTGTTCTACTGGATTTCGGCGCGGCCAAGCAGACCCTGGTTCAGCAGAGCCGGACACTGAATCTGGTGGTCAAGGACGGTTATTCAGCACCTGAGCAGTACTACGCCGAGGGCCGCCAGGGCCCATGGACCGATGTCTATGCCTTTGCAGCCACCTTGTACCGGGCCATTGCCGGAAAGCGCCCGGTCGACGCAATGGCGCGGCTTGACGCTCTCAACAATGACGAGCCTGATCCGCTCGAGCCTTTGAGCAAACTTGCGCCCAGCGGCTACACCAGCGGCTTCTTGTCGGCAATCTCGGACGGGATGGCGCCGCAGACCAAGGCGCGGCCGCAATCAGTCAAGGCATGGCGCGATGCCATACTGGGAACAGGGCCGGCCGCCCCGGCTACGGGTACAGCGCCGTCTGATGCGGCGTTCGACAAGACCCGGGTTCAGCGATTTGACCCCAGCAATTCCGGTGACAGCAAAGATACGGCCAAGAAAAAATCACGAAATGCTGCGACCATGTTTGCGGGCCTTGTTCTGGTCTGCGCCGCCGGAGTTGGCGCCTATCTGTTTTTCCAGTACTCGGCTGCCCAGGCGGAAAAACGGGCCTGGGACGACGCCGCGTCCGAAGACACCGTCGCGGCATACCAGGGTTTTATATCCAACCACCCTTCCTCTGAGCTGATGTCCTCGGCGCAATTGGCGATCAGGGCATTGAACAGCCCCTGGACCAAGGTCATCGACCTCGCCGCCAGCGAAAGAGCCAATGACGTCGCCATCACCAGCAAGGCCATCGTTATTGCCGGCGGCACCGTCGCAAGCGGCTCCACCGAAATGAAGGGGCTGGTTCAATCGGTCAGCCTCAGCGGACGGCAGAACTGGCGCGCCAGCTACGGCGGAGCCGGATCGCATGTTTTCGAAGGCATTCATGTGGCGCCTGACGGAGACTTCGTCGCGGTCGGCAACACCCGGGTGAGCAGCTCTGCCGGCAAAAAGGGGCTGGTTGCAAAGTATGACGCGAATGGCGAAGAGAAATGGACCAAGCTGGTCGGCGACAGCGGCGACAACGGCCTGATGGACGCAGTGGTGAAACCAGATGGCAGCGTGGTTGCTGTCGGATGGGCGAAAAGCCCCAGCGGGACCGGGACGGATGGCTGGGTGGCCACGTTCAATCCATTCGGCGACCTGATGAACGCCCAATTTCTCGGTGGGCCGGGGAACGACCGATTCGACAGCGTCGCGCTGATGCCCGACGGCACTCTGGCGATGGTTGGTCAGCAGCAGCGCGAGGGCGCACAGGATGCGAACTTCTGGCTGGTCAAGCTCGCAGCCGACGGGAACGTGATTCTCGATCGGGCGCCGGGCGGACGCAACACCGACAGTTTTGGCGGAGTGGCGGCGACGCGCGACGGGCAATTGGTGGTGGTCGGCCAAACCGACAGTTTCGGGTCGAACACCTTTGACGGCATGATCATGCGCGTAACGGCCGACAACAAGACGCCGCCCAAAGTGCTTGCCGAGGCACGCGACGACTATCTGACCGGTGTGGCGCTTTCAGCGGACGACAGCGTCGTGGTGGCCGGTTACACTTCCTCGCGCGGCGCAGGCCAGACCGATGGCTGGGTGATCAAATACAACAAGAACCTCGATACCGTTCAGTGGGAGCGCGTGCTCGGCGGCAAGGGGTGGGATACCATTGAAAATGTGGCTGTTCTGCCGGATGGCTCTACGATTCTTGTCGGCGGCAAGGGCAAGGAAGGATCGGCCGGATCCGATCTCTGGATCATCAGGCTTGGCCCGGACGGACAATATGACGGAAGTTAACTGCGAAGATTGGGGGCCGGCATGGCTTTAGCAACAAAATTGGCCAGGGATGTTTTGCAGCAAACAGTGCAAGTCTGGCGGGCGGCGCTCCGGCAGGGCAGATCCCTCGGCGTGGCCCTCGCGTTCACGGCAGCGATACCGCTGCTCGGGCTTGGCGCGGGCGCGCACGGCACCGAGTTACTGATGGACTGCGCTGAAGATCAAGTTGCGCAAAGTGCCACAGTGATGTGCGACTTCCGGTTTTCCGAACCGCATCAGCTTGAAGAGCTGGTGCTGACGGCTGATGGACAAGTGATTGTTGATTCCGTCTTCAGCCCCTATCCGGGTACGGGTGAGAAATCGGCATGGCTCTATCTGATCGACCGATCAAATCCGCGCCGGGCGGTGACCGTCAAGCGCAATATCGATATTGCGGGCCAGCAGCTGCAGACGGCTTCGGGGTCACGGCTCATCGGGCTGGCAACCTTCGCCAATGATATCGAACTGGTGCTTGAGCCCGCATCGCGGCACCCTAATCTCGACAACACGCTTGAGACGATCAAGGCGGATGGTGCGGCGACCGAGCTGTTTGCAAACTCGCTCAAGGCGATCGACATTCTCAAGAATGTGCCGGCCAACCGAAAGGCCCTGGTCATCATGTCGGACGGCAAGGCCGAAGACACCGCCTATACCCGGCAGGACGTGGTGGATGCGGCGCGCTCTGCAGGCGTCATCATTATCGGCCTGGGTTTTGCGGAAAACAATTCCGAAACCCCTGCCCTGCAGGAATTGCGCCGGCTGGCCGAAGAGACCGGCGGTTACTTTGATGCCGTCGTCGGCAGCCAGGCCTTTGCGTCGGACTTTGCTGGCAAACTGCCGCGTTATCTTGAAAATGGCGGACAGATCCGCGGCCCCGTGGGCGATGCGTCCGGTGACGTCGTGATCGAGCTCTCCGCCAAGGTGGCCGGCGGCGCCAGCTATAACGCGACACAGACGGTGGCTGTCGAAGCGGCTCCGCAGCCTGAACCGCCCAAGCCGCTCTCCACGGTGGCTTCCATCTACGCCTCGATGCTGGGTGAAGACAGCGACACGGTGACATGGGCGGATGACAATCAGTTCCTGGCATGGCTGTTGCTGGCTCTTGTGCCGGTTCTGATCATTGCTGGAACAGGATTCTGGCTCAGCAAGAGAAATGGCGAGAAGGTGGATGCGTTTGAAGAGGTCGATCTCGACGATGCAGAAACGCTTTCAACAATGCGGACAGAAGCGCTGGACGGCGATTTCGAGGACGGGGCGACCCGGTTTGTCTCGGCCGCAGACGCAGTCTCTTTTGGCTATTTCGAGATCGTTGGCAGCGAGGACAGACCATTCGCCATCGCGGCGCATTCGATTTCGATCGGTCGCCATTCCGACAATGACTTTGTGCTGAGCAATGATTCAGTTCACCGTCATCACGCTCATTTCCACATTTCGCCGGACGGGGCGCCGACGATCGTGGATCTCGACACCACCAACGGCGTGACCGTCAACGGCAACCGGGTGGACCGGGCTGATCTGCAGAGCGGCGACCTGATCGAACTGGGTGAAGTCCGCCTGAGATATGTTGCAGGGTGAGATATCAAGCAATTGAAGAGGCCTCGCCGCCTCGAAGCGCTCTGAGGAGAGACCGATATGAATGATGACAACAAGACACGCATCCTGCGGCCCCAGCCAGCAACCGAAGCCGGCGATGACGAGACGCGCAATCTCAAGTCCCCAGTCTCGCATGGCAGACATGATGTGGATGCCCAAGACGAACCGCGGACCCGCGTCATCTCCAGCCGCAGCCCGGAGCGCAGTGAAGAAACCAGCGATGATGGCGGCTATGAACTCGCAGCAGGCTGGCTGGTGGTCATCGAAGGACCCGGACGTGGCTGTACGCGCGAAATCTATTACGGCATGAACAGCGTTGGCCGCGGCTCGGAAGAACGCATTGCGCTGGATTTCGGCGACACAACGATCTCGCGCGAGGCCCACGCCTATCTCGTTTTCGACGAAAAGCAATCGGACTTCTACCTCCAGCATGGAGGCAAATCCAATCTGGTTCGGCTCAATGGCGCACCGGTGCTCGCGCCGCAGCCACTCAAGAACGGCGATACCATTGAAATCGGCGACACGAAACTGCGCTTCGTGCCGCTTTGCGGCGATGACTTCACCTGGGAGGCAGTCAATTCTTGACCCGCAACATGCTTGATTACGCAGGTGCACAAATTGGCGGAAAGCGCGCCTACCAGGAGGATGCATTCGCCTTTCACGCGCTCAAGGGAAAAGACGAGAGCCTGATTTGCCTGCTCGCGGACGGCATGGGCGGCCATGCGGCCGGTGATGTGGCCGCAAACACATCGATCGACGCTTTCAGCGAGGCGATCGACTGGCAATCACCGCCGCTCAAGGAGCAGTTCATCCGCGCCCTGGACAAAGCAAACAGGGCAATTTACCGCAAGGCCAAGGACGACCCCGCCAAGGCAGGAATGGGGTGCACCTTTGTCGCTGTCGAAGTCGTCAACGGCCTCTGCAACTGGATCAGCATCGGCGATTCCCCGTTGTTTCACATTTCCGGAAGCAAGATCAGCCGGATCAACGCCGATCATTCCATGGCACAGCAGCTGGATGCGGCGGCCGCCCGCGGCGAAATCAGCGTGGAGGAAGCCCGCACCAGCTCTTCGCGCAACATTCTGCTCTCTGCCCTGACGGGCGATCCGATATCGCGTGTGGACCAATCAAAGACCGCCCGCCCGCTCGTCACGGGCGACTGGATCATCCTGGCCAGCGACGGGCTGGAAACGCTCGAACCCGATGAGATCCTGTCCTTGATTCATAGCAATCCCGGCGCTTCGGCCAAGCAGATGTGCGGGTTGCTGCTCGATGCCGTTGAAGCGCGCGACAAGCCCTCGCAGGACAACGCCACCGTCATGGCCGTGCGGATGCTGGAGCAACCGGCCCAACCGGCCGATGTGGTGCCGGACGATGAAGTAATCACCCGACCGATCCGGGCGGGCTGAACACTGAAAGGATTTCCGCGTCCCGCTTGCCGGTCTGCGCGTGCCGATCAATGTGTCTGAAGCCCAAACCCGGTCGATATCGTTTTCGCGGCAACACCGTGCAAACTTAGTAGCGACGCAGCGCAGAAAACAGGCAGTTCTACAGGTTTTCGTGGCGATCTACGATGCATCGAAACCCGGGACGATCCAAAGGTAAAGTCCAGCCGCGATCGTGATCGGGTCCAAACTTTGCTGAATTTCGAACACAACTTGGAACGGCTCATCAGAGAGGACGGCTTCACCGCTGAATCGGAAGGACTATTTGGTCGCTCGACAATGGCGGATGCAATCGCGAAACGGATCAAAGGAGCAGAGTTCGACCCCGCTGATAGATCGCTGCAATTTCTCCTGAAAACCATGGGAACCGATGGGTGGATGATGGAACATCTCGATCCGCTCAAGCTTCCAATAAGCCTTTTATTTTCAATGGCTTCTTGTTCTGCTTGGAAACAAGCAGACTGGCAAGGTTTTCAGCCGTGGATCGACCGCGCTAATTTTATGTATGAATTCAAAGATTTAGTCCCTTTTTTCCGGTTGCGTATCGCAAGGGCTCGCGTTCCGTTCCCGTTTATGTTTCGCGCCTCCAATGTTCCTTTATTGTTTCTTTACCCCTTGTGGAACACATATGGAACATGATAGCTAGGTTCTGGTTTTGTTTCATTCAGCCATCGAGTCGGCCACCGGGGTAATTTACCAATGTTGACGCGCAAACAGCACGAGCTTCTTCTTTTCATCAACGAACGCATGAAGGAAAGCGGCATTCCGCCGTCCTTTGACGAGATGAAGGACGCGCTTGATCTGGCGTCCAAATCCGGCATCCACCGCCTGATCACAGCGCTTGAGGAGCGCGGCTTCATTCGACGCCTGCCCAACCGGGCGCGGGCGCTGGAAGTGATCAAGCTGCCCGACAGCTACCAGGCCAACCTGCAGCCGCGGCGCGGCTTTTCTCCCAGTGTCATCGAAGGTGGCCAGGGCAAACAGCCCGAACCGGTTCGGCGCGCGGAGCCGGTCAATGATGAGCCGTCTCAGGTGGCCGATGTTCCGATGATGGGCCGGATTGCGGCGGGTGTTCCTATTGCTGCCATTCAGAACATCACCCACAACATCACCGTCCCTGCCGAGATGATCGGCCCAGGCGATCACTACGCGCTTGAGGTCAAAGGCGATTCGATGATCGATGCAGGCATTTTCGATGGCGACACGGTTGTCATCCGCAACATGACCTCGGCCAATCCCGGCGACATCATCGTGGCACTGGTCGACGATGAAGAAGCCACGCTGAAGCGGTTCCGCCGCAAGGGCGCGTCGATCGCGCTGGAGGCGGCCAACCCTGCCTATGAAACGCGGATTTTCGGGCCGGACCGGGTCAAGGTTCAGGGCAAGCTGGTCGGCCTGATCCGACGCTATCACTGATTTCGGTTCGAGCGCCCGCCCGGGAGGTTTGCCGGAGCCGATTTGCGAAGGTCTCCAGAGTGTGCCGGTCAGCCGGGCAAATCAAACGTGCGAGTGCGCCAGTCGTAATAGCGTTGCACCGTCCACGGCCTGATGACGCCTTGCAGCGCTGTGTCGAGTTCAAAACTGACACCGTTCAGACTTTGGCTCGCATCGGGAACGGGACGGCCGGGTTGGTGCTTTTGAGCTGGGACACCGATTTGCTGTATCGAGATTGCCAGCGAACCGGTTCGGCGCAGGCTTCGCGCTGTGATCAGCGTGGCACCGGAGCGGCAGGCGCGGAGATAGACAGGGATCGAGACGACGACCAGATCCGCCCTGTCGCAGGCAGCCCCTATGAGAGCGGCTTTGTCGATGGCCACAATTCTGGCGCCTGCATGAACCGCAGCGCAGACACCGCGGCTTGCACAGTGAAACCTCGAAGGCTGCAAGATTGCAGAGGCCAGAAGTTGATCGAGACTGCCGGTGCCTGGCTCTACCGCGGGGTCGCGTGATATATCGGGACCGGCTGATGGCACGGAGATGGGTGGAAGATGCTGTGCGCCGCGCGTAGCCGTCTGCCATTGGCTGAAAACGAAAGAAGGTGGCCGCGCTGCATTGCTGGCGAGGCCGCCCGGTCCGGCCAATCCCACCAGCTTGCCGGTTTCACTTATCAGGACATCAGCCGCCTTCCCGGCGAACAACGGCGTTGCAAGCGCGAAGCCAAGGCCGATCAGGCCAAGTCCGGCCAGTCTCAACCAGCTTCTCAGGAAGACGAGAATAACGAAACCGGTTCCCGTCACCAGGGTGGATATCAGCGGAATTTGCCCGACGCTGACGTCTCCGCCAAAGGCATGAACATAGGTTGCAACGGCTACCACGCCTTCAAGCCCCTGCCCCATGACCTGCAAAGCCCAGGCATCGAGACCGAGCGGCATCAGGAGCATTGCCAGCAGACCGGCGGGCATGACGACCAGCGTGACCAGAGGCATGGCCAGCAGATTGGCCAGCAACCCCGCGCCAGCCACCCGGTGGAAATGATGCGCCGAGAACAGGCCGGTGGAAAGCCCCGCCACCAGCGATGTGATGGCCAGGCCAAGCATCGCCTTGAGGACAAAGACCAATCCGCGGACCAGCCTTGATCTGTCCTTTCCGGCGCGAGCGCGTTGCGGCCTCTCCCGGCTGCGGCGGGAGATCACGGCATAGGCGGATATCAGGGCGGCTGTTGCGGCAAACGACATCTGGAAGCCGGGGCCAACAACAGCGGATGGAGACGCGAGGATGATGACAATGGCGGCCAGCGCCACGTTGCGCATGGTCAAGGCCGGCCGGTCTGCCAGCACGGCGACCAGCATCACGGTCAACATGACCCAGGCACGCTGCGTGGAAACGCTGCCGCCGGAAATCAGAAGATAAGCGCTGGCGGTCGTCATCGCGCCGACGGCGGCGAATTTCTTGACCGGCCAAGCCTCGACCAGGCTTGGAAACACTGCCAGTCCCTTGCGTATGCCGATATAAAGTGTGCCGGCGGCCAGCGCCATGTGCAGTCCGGAAATGGCGAGAATATGGGCAAGCCCGGTCGCCCGCAGCGCATCGACCGTTGGCCTGCTGATACCACGCCGGTCAGACACCGCGAGGGCTGCCGCAATCCCGCCTGGATCGCCCGGAAGCACCGTACGGATGCGCTGCGAAATTTGTTCCCGCACGCGCCGCAGACCATCTCGAAATGACTGGACCATACCCGCTGTATCTGTCGCATCGCCGGGAAGCTTTTCCACCTGCCGGGGTGCGCGGTAGAAATAGCCATGCGCGCCTATGCCATCGACAAAAGCACGAAACGCGAAGTCATAGCCGCCGGGCATTACCGGACCCGACGGTGATGACAATCGTGCCCGCCCCGTAATGGTTTGGCCAACCGCTGCGGCCTCATGCGGGCTGCGCGCCGTAAGTCGGACGCGCATCGGCGAACGCCGGATTTCAGGTTCGGTCGTGGTGTGCAGCCTGACGAGATAGCGTACCCTGCCTGCGGCGTCGAACTCGCGGGCCTCGACGGTTCCTGAAATCGTGGTTGTGACGTCAGAATCGAGCAGGATGGCACCACTGGAGGCTTCGAAAGCTGCGGCCAGCGAGCCCACACAAAGGGCTGCAGCATAGGCTGCTGCACGCGTGGCGCCAGAATGATGTTTGCGTGCAAGGGCGGCGATCAACAGAGCCGCCGACAGCGCTATAACGATGAACAGGAAAGAAGGATCGGTTGGCGCAATGTAGAAAAGCCCGGCACCCGCACCAAGTGCCACCGGCAAGAACAGGAAAGCCAACCCCTGATCTTTTTCCGCATCGGCGGCTGACGCAACCGCTTCCCGCCAGCGCGGCACCGCATCGGCGAGCCTGTTCGAAACGTCGGCTCGCATGGGGATGGTCAGGCGTGGGCTGTGCCGCAGCACCGGAAGCCCACCACCATGTACCCCAGTCAGCCTGACGGCCGGATTTTCAGTTCCTGGCACGCCGGAGGAATCCGGTTCAAAACTCTCGCGTTCCGCCTGCATCATGCACGCCTCGCTTGAAGTCTGCCAGACTACCACCAAAACGCCGCGAATTGCCACTTTAAATTGCGCTCGCATGCAGGGCAGCTCAACCATCAATCGATTTTGCAATCCGGTCCGCCGATGATGTTTGTCGCGCAATTCCATGACGTTAACATTTGCTAAAGCCCAGTGTTGCGGGCTTTGCATATCATCATGCCGCAGCGCAATTAGCACTCCGCATAGCTTGGCACGGTGCAACAAATCAGATAGCTAAACGCGTGACGGTCATCCAAGACGTCGGCCAAGCGCCGAACGCCTGCATTTGTGGAAGGACATGCCCATGGCAGACAAGAACGCAAAAATCACTATGGACAACAAAGAGGTCGAATTGCCGATCAAGACCGGCACGATCGGTCCTGACGTCGTCGACATCGGCGCACTGTACAAAAACACCGGAGCCTTTACCTACGATCCGGGTTTCACATCCACGGCGTCTTGTGAATCCAAGATTACCTTCATCGACGGCGACGAAGGCATTTTGCTGCACCGCGGCTACCCGATCGACCAGCTGGCAGAACACGGCGATTTCCTGGAAGTTTGCTACCTGTTGCTTTATGGCGAACTGCCGACTGCGACGCAGAAGGCGGATTTCGATTATCGTGTCACGCGTCACACCATGGTTCACGAGCAGATGAGCCGATTCTTCACCGGTTTCCGTCGCGACGCTCACCCGATGGCCGTCATGTGCGGCTGTGTTGGCGCCTTGTCGGCATTCTATCACGATTCAACCGACATCACCGATCCGCACCAGCGGATGGTGGCCTCGATGCGGATGATCGCAAAGATGCCGACGCTTGCGGCAATGGCCTACAAGTATCACATCGGCCAGCCTTTCGTGTATCCGACCAATGAGCTGGATTACGCATCCAACTTCCTGCGCATGTGCTTTGCCGTGCCGTGTGAAGACTATGAGGTCAATCCGGTGCTGGCACGCGCCATGGACCGTATCTTCGTGCTGCATGCCGATCACGAGCAGAACGCCTCGACCTCGACAGTTCGCCTTGCCGGCTCTTCGGGCGCAAACCCGTTTGCCTGTATCGCAGCCGGTATTGCCTGCCTCTGGGGCCCTGCCCATGGCGGCGCCAACGAAGCAGCACTCACCATGCTTGCGGAAATCGGCAGCGTCGACAAGATCCCGGAATACGTGGCGCGCGCCAAGGACAAGAACGATCCGTTCCGTCTGATGGGCTTTGGTCACCGGGTCTACAAGAACTACGATCCGCGCGCCAAGATCATGCAGAAGACCTGCCATGAAGTGCTCGACGAACTCGGCATCAAGGATGATCCGCTTCTGGAAGTGGCGATGGAACTCGAACGCATCGCGCTTACCGATCCCTACTTCATCGAGAAGAAGCTGTACCCGAACATCGACTTCTATTCGGGCATCACGCTCAAGGCGCTCGGCTTCCCGACCACCATGTTCACCGTGCTGTTTGCGCTTGCACGTACAGTCGGCTGGATTGCCCAGTGGAGCGAGATGATCGAAGATCCGGGCCAGCGCATCGGTCGCCCACGCCAGCTTTACATCGGCGAAGCGTCACGCGATTACGTACCGGTGTCCAAGCGCTAAGGCGTTTGCCGGACACACCAAGCCTTTGAGAAAGCGCCTTCGGGCGCTTTTTTGATTCCGAGTGAATGCCGAAAAGAATGAGCGACCCGGAATGGGGCCGTTTTCTTCCGGGGGCAAACGCGCGGCACAGCTGCCTCAACTGGATTTTGTGGAGCGGCCCATCGCGATCACCCAAGGGCGGTTACGTGCCAGCCAGTACCGCCAGCACTGTGCTGGCCGCCTTTTCGGAGGCAGGTACGCCGACTTCCATGCGTGCGCGGATCAGATCGAAATCCGCCAGCATGGCGGCGCGGTGAAGCGTATCGCTGGCCAGTTGATTTGCCTCCCGGGCCAGGCGTTCCGGACGCAACTGAGTGTCGTAGTTCTCTGAGATGACAACATGGCCGGCGATCATGTTGGGGAGTGCTACCGTCCAGGAGATGATCAACCGGGAGAACAGCCGCGACACCGGATCGAGCTTGTAGCACGACATGTGCGGCACGCCTGCCAGCGCCAGCTCAAGCAACACCGTTCCCGACGCCGCAATCGCCACATCGGCCTCACCGAAGGCGTGCCACTTGGCAGCGTCGCCGGTCACAACCTTGCAAGGAATGTCCCAGTCGAGGATTTCATCACGGATCTGGCGTTCGACATGCCGGCCTGCCGGCAGCACGAACGTCATCTCCGGATTGTGCGCCGCCAGGGCCCCCGCCGCTTGGCCAAAGATCCGGGCGAGGCGTTTGACTTCGCTACGGCGCGACCCGGGCAGTATCAGGCACATCGGCGGCCGCGCGGCAGAGGGCGCCTTCCGGCGTGCCTGTTGCCGCTGATAGGCCGCATCCAGGCCGGGATCTTCCATCAACCGATGTCCGACATAGGTCAGCGGCGGACCGCCCAGTTTTTTGACGATCTCGACCTCAAACGGCAGGATCGAAAGCACGTGGTCGACATAGGCCCTCATCGCGGGCGCCCGCCCGGGCTTCCAGGCCCAGACGGTCGGGCAGACGTAATTGATGATCCTGATGTCCGGCGCTGCCTTGCGGACCTTGCGGGCGACGCGATGGCTGAAATCCGGACTGTCGATGATCAGCAGGCAATCGGGTCTTGCTGCGATGATTGCCTCAGCTGTCTGATTGATGCGCATGATCAGCTTTGGCAGCCGGGCAATGACAGCTGAAAACCCGATGATCGACAGTTCCGTGAAATCAAAAAGAGAGTTGAGGCCCTCGGCTGCCAACCGTTCGCCGCCGACGCCAACCAGCTGCGGCTGTTCACCTGTCTGAAGGGCCAGCTCCCGAACCAGCCCGGCGCCGAGTATATCGCCCGACGGCTCTCCTGCAACGATGGCCAGCTTCATTGCGGGCATCATTCGCCCCCTTCTTTACCCGGTCTGATCCCGGTCACGAAAAGCCCCAGACGGTCAGCCTCAGCGACAACGCGTTGGCGTTCAAGCACCAGCGCCCGACCGGCCTCAATGGCGATACCGGCCAGTCCTGCCGCGTGCGCCCTGATCACCGTATCCGGTCCAACGGAGGGAAGATCGGCGCGTTCATCCTGATCCGGTTTGCACAATTTGACCAGCACGCCGCCGTGCCGTGAAGACAACCGCTTGCTGGCGCGCAAGCCCGCCACCCGTTCGAGCATGGCATCGGTGCCTTCGAGGCCCTCAAGCGCGATCACACGGCCACCCACGGACACAGCACCCTGCCCGACATCTAGCCTGCCGAGCACCAAGGCTGCATCGGAGGCCGATGCGATGTCCCCAAGATCGGCCCTGGTTGGCCTGACACGGCCCAAAGGTCCTGCCTCGCACAGCAAATCAGGTGCGACCAGCTGTGCGGGCAGTACACGGACCCCCTCATTCTCCAGCACCTTGATTGCAAAACGCAAAAGCTTGTCGTCGCCTGCCGACGCGAAGACACGAAGAGCGGTTGGTAAAGCACTCAGTGACCGCCATGTCAGGCGCAGCTCGGAGACCTCCGGCCGGCGTCCAATGCCGCCGGCGAGAACCACGGAGCCGATGCCCTCGCGCCGCGTGATGGCGGCGAATGCCGACAGATCGGCAATGCTGATCTCGGCGCTGTCGAAGCCGGACCAATCCTGATCGGCCTCATCCTTGATGCGGAAGATATACGGATCATGGCCCAGCCTACGGGCGGCATGAGCGACCAGCAAAGGGAACTGCCCCTTGCCGGCGAGGATTGACAATCGACCGCTGATGTCTGGCGCGCCAGATGCAGCACTCACCGGGTTCAGCCCCGTTGACCCCGGGCCGGCGAAGACAAAGCCCGATCACTCTCGGCATCGATGAATGCGATGATATCCGCGACCGCAGCGTTCTTGTCGGTCTGCTCGCGGACCCGGGCAATGTTGTCCCGGATCGGCGTGTGTGAATCGAAAATAGTCTTGAAGGCGCGCCGCACCGCATGGATGGATGGTTTGTCGAAGCCGGACCGCTGCATGCCGATGATGTTGAGCCCCATCAGCACACCCGGATTTCCATTGAGCATGCCATAGGGAATGACGTCGTTGCTGACCGCTGCCAGGCCGCCAATGAAGGCGTGATGGCCAATGCGGACGAACTGGTGCACAGCGGCGCCACCGCCCATGATCACGCGGTCTCCGACCGTCACGTGACCGGCAAGCAGGACGTTGTTGGACAGGATGACATTGCTGCCGACATGGCAATCGTGGGCCACGTGGGAATAGGCCAAAAACAGCGAATTGTCGCCGACAGTGGTCTTGCCGCCCGCGTCGGGCATTCCGGTGTGCATGGTCACGCCTTCGCGGATGGTGCACGACCGGCCGATGACCAGCTCGGTGTCCTCGCCGTGATAATGGATGTTCTGCGGCGCACAGCCAAGCACCGCGTTGGGAAACACTACGGTGTCCTCGCCAATGGTGGTGCAGCCTTGAACAACCACATGGCTCATCAGTCGCACATTGTCGCCCAGCTTGACCTTGGGGCCAACATGGCAGAACGGACCGATCTCGACATTCATGCCAATCTGCGCACCGTCCTCGACGATGGCAGCGGGATGAATTCGGGCCGGATGCAGGGCGGCGGGCGCAGGCGTTGTCATCAGGTTTCGCTTTCTCCGGGAGCCAGCATGGCTCCAATATCAGCTTCGGCGGCTTTGACGCCCTCAACCAGCGCTTCACAGTGGAAGCGCCAGATGTTTCCGCGCTGCTTGACCTTGGTCACATGATACTCAAGCCGGTCACCGGGTACGACCGGTTTGCGGAACTTGGCATTGTCGATAGTCATGAAATAGACGATGTTGTTGCCGCCACCGGTGGCCTTGGCACAGATCGCGCCGGCGGTCTGGGCCATGCCTTCGATGATCAGCACGCCCGGCATGATCGGATTGCCGGGAAAATGACCGGTAAAATGAGGTTCGCTGGCCGTGACATTCTTGATCCCGACGGCTGAATTGTCGCCGTCGATCGCTTCGATCCGGTCCACCAGCAAAAATGGATACCGGTGCGGCAACAGCTTCATTACCTCTCGGATATCGGCTGATTCCAGTGTGGTTGTCGCGGTGTCCGTCATGTGTCCTCTCCGCCCTTCTTCGTCGTTTTGCGGCCAAATGCGCGCGCATTGGCGGCAGCCGCATCAAGCAAAAAGCCTCGCATCGGCCGTGCCGGCTGGCCGCCCCAGCGAACACCGGGTGGCACGTCTCCCGCCACACCGCTCAACGCTGCAATCTGGGCGCCGTCACCAATCGTGACATGACCGTTTACACCCGCCGCGCCACCGATCATGACGCCGTCACCAAGGGTGGCACTGCCTGCGATTCCGACCTGCGAGACAATGACGCAAAAGCGACCAATGCGGACATTGTGCGCAATCTGCACCAGATTGTCGATTTTGGTGCCCTCGCCGATGACGGTGTCATCAAGAGCGCCGCGATCGATGGCAGTTCCCGAACCGATTTCCACGTGATCCTGAATGATCACCCGGCCAATCTGCGGTATCTTGTCCAGACCGCGCGGACCCGGAACATATCCAAAGCCATCCTGTCCGATGCGCGCACCGGGATGAATGACCACGTTGTTGCCGACAAGTGCATGCTGCACGGTCGCGCCGTGACCGATATGACAATCGCGGCCTATGCGTGTGCCTGCACCGATGGCAGCACCCGAAGCGATGATGGTGCCTGACCCGATCTCGGCGCCGGCACCAATGACCGCAAAGGCTTCGATGATGACGCCCTCTTCCAGCCTGGCTGAGGCGTCCACATGCGCCGCATCAGACACTTCTGTCTCGGCGGTGAGGTGCTGCGGCTTGACCGACGAGGGAACCAGAACCGCAATCGCTCGCGCAAATGCTGATTGAGGAGCAGCGACGATCAGGGCTGCGACGCCAGCAGGCACATGGGCGGCCTGCCGTGCGGTAACAAAAACGGCCGCAGCGCCAGATTTTTGCAGCTCAGGAACGGATTTGCCGGAATTGGCGAAAGTGACTTCACTCTCGCCGGCTTGCGACAGCGACGCCACACCGGTCACCATGCGCGCAGACAGGGACGGATCAGCAAGTTCCGCTCCGCAAAGACCGGATAGGTCCGAAAGCGAGATGCCTTCATGCGGAGGATAGAAACGATGATTGTCCATGAAGTGCCCGGATGGGTGGACCGGGTGGCGTTGCCGCCACCCGGATCAAATCAGAAGCGTGTCGAAGCGCCGAAGCCAAATTTCTTGACGTCGTCGTAGCTCTTCTTGACGACAGGCTCGGCGTAATACACGCGCAACGGACCAAATGGTGAGGCCCACATCACGCCGACACCAACCGAAGCGCGCCAGTCCATGCCGTCGCCAACCAAGGTCTGTCCGGCGAAATCAGCGGTGCTGATGTCGTTGCCATACAAGGTCGCCGCATCGGCAAAGGCGTTGAAACGCAGACCAAAGTCACGCGAGATCATTGGCATCGGCGCTGATACTTCGACCGATCCATTGAAGTATGTGGTTCCGCCGGCAGAACCCACCTCCGTGGTGCCATTGAAGACCCGCGGACCGATACCCCTTGTGTCGAAGCCACGTATGGTTTCCTCACCCAGGAACAGGTGTTCAAAGACCCTGAGATTGTCACTGCCGGTCGACATGATATGGCCGCCGCCAACACTGAGCTGACCAATCACGTCCGCCGATTCAGACAGCATGTGAAAGTAGCTCGCCTTGGCGGTTGACTTGAGATAGTTCGAATCGAAGCCAAGGCCGGCATATTCCTGCGTGAATCTCGCAGAGATGCCTTCACGCGGCAGAACGTTGTCATCAAGCGTGTTGTAGGACAGGGTGTAGGACAGAGCGCCGGTGTTGTATCCGCCGGAATTGATTACAGCCAGTTCGGGAGCCGACGTGATTGAAGTCGTGCTGACGTCGGTGAATTCGGTTTCGCTGTATTTGAAGGCGGTCGACAGATAGAGATTCTCGGTGATCGGCGCGCCGAGGCGCAGGTTGATGCCCTGAACCGATTCATCGAAGCCCGTGTAGCTGGAGTCGGTCTTCCTGAAGACGTCAAAGCCGGCAGCGAGGCGATAGCCAAGGAAATAAGGCTCGGTGAATGAGACCGAATATTCGCGCGTGTCTTCGCCACCACCGACAGAGCCACGGATGAACTGGCCACGGCCCAGGAAGTTGCGCTCGGTGATGTCGATCGTTGCAGTGAAGCCATCGGTGTTGGAATAACCGCCACCGATACCGAATTCACCGGTTGACTGATCCTTCACATCAACGATCAAAACCACGCGATCCGGCTGCGAACCCGGCTGCGTAGTGATTTCAACCGTAGAAAAGAACTTCAGATCCTCAAGGCGCTTCTTGGCGCGACGAACGAGAACCTGGTTGAAGGCGTCACCTTCGGACAGATCGAATTCGCGGCGGATCACATAGTCGCGGGTCCGTGTGTTGCCACGGATCTCGATGCGTTCGACATAGGCACGAGTGCCTTCGTCGACCAGATAGACCACCGAGATTGTGCGGTTGTTGTAATCCCGGTCACCACGTGGAGTGATCTGCGCGAACGGATACCCCTGCGTTGCCACGCGATCGGAAATCGACATGATCGTGTCTTCGACATCCTTGGCGCTGTAGACAGAACCGCTGCGGCTCTGGATCAGGCTGCGGAGCGATTCAGTATCGATTCCAGGGACGGTGCTTTCGATCGAGACGTCGCCGAACACGTAGCGCTCGCCCTCTTCCACAGTGACGGTCACAACATATTCGTTGCTGTTTTCGTCAAGTTCGGCAAACGACGAGATCACCCGGAAGTCGGCATAGCCGCGGTTGTAGTAGAACCGGCGCAGAAGCTCCTCGTCAGCACGCAGCTTGTCTTCGTCGTAGACATCCTTGCGGCTCAGGAATGACAACAGGCCGGACTTCTTGGTGGTGATCACGTCAGCAAGACGGCCATCGCCGAACGCCTGATTGCCGACAAAGTTGATCGAGGAAATCTTGGTGCGGTCACCCTCGTTGATCTCGAAGGCGAGATTGACGCGGCCGCCATCAACAGGAACCAGACGGGTGGTCACGGTCGCATCGCTGCGCCCGATAGCCGCATAGGCATCCCGGATCGCCTGAACGTCGGCCTGAAGGATCAGATCATTGTAGGCGCCAAGCTGACGGCTCTGAACGGCCTGCTTGAGAGCGGCGTCCTTGATCTTCTTGTTGCCGTTGAAGACAACCTGATTGATGATCTGGTTTTCCGCGACGGTGACAATCAGGGTCGAGCCGGAGACGCTGATCTGGACATCAGAAAACAAGCCGGTTGCGAACAGCCGCTTGACCGATTCATCGATATCATTGTTGTTGAAGCTGGCGCCGGGCGAGATCGTCACATTGCCGCGAACCGTCGATGCATCAACGCGGGAATTTCCACGCACGTCGATCCGATTGATCACAGCTGCCTCTGCGACTGTTGTCCCCACAAGCGTCACAGCGCTCGCGCCTGTCACAACGATCCCCGCTGTCAGCGCAACTGCTGATACAGCGTTCAAAAGGTTTGAACCGGCCTTCATTGATCTTATTACCTTTTTTTTACTCGTATGCCCCAAACGGCGACACTCATCGTGAGTCATGACTGGTGCCCGTTTTACCCGCTTTTGCCATACAAGCAAGGGACGGAGTTAATTTCTATTTACTTCCTTCTCAGACGTGGCGATTTCGCCACGCCTACCCAATATCAGGGTAAACAAACCGTTAGCACGGCCCTCCCCCCAATTTCAACCAACCAGCATGGATACGTCGTTCCAGGTGGCAAACAACATCAGCGCCAGGACAACCGTCAAACCGAAGCGGTAGGCCCACTCCTGGGCAACGGCTCCGGGCGGACGTCCGCGGACGGCTTCAATGGCGTAAAACACAAGATGTCCGCCATCAAGCATCGGGATCGGCATCAGATTGAGCAACCCGATAGACACAGAGAGAACCGCCGCGAGCTGGATCAACGCTCCGATGCCGAGCGTCGACATATCCTTTGAATATTTGGCGACCCGAATCGGGCCACCGAGCTGATCGGCCTTTTCACGTCCGGTTATGATGTTGCCGATGTAATCCACAGTCCGGGTGACAATGTACCAGCTCTGGGCCACGCCTTCGCCGACCGCCTCGATCGGACCGTATTCGCGAACCCGGAAATTGCCTGAATCCTGACTGGTGACAACGCCGATGCGTCCGACTTCCATCTTGTTGCCGAAGGGATCGGAGATTTCTGTCCGCGCCGGCGTCAAAGTGACATCAACCATGTCGCCCGAGCGATCAAGGGTGACCGTGATGGGAACTTCCGGGCGCACACTGACATAACGCTGAACATCATCGAAGATCTCGACTTCAACGCCATCAATGGCGACAAAACGGTCACCGGGCAGGATGCCCGCGGCTTCAGCCGCACTTTCGGCTTGCACCTGGGCAACGACGGGGTCGGCAATGACGCGCCCGTTGGTGCCAAACATCACCGCAAAGATGGCGATCGCAAGAATGAAATTGGCAACAGGTCCGGCTGCGACCGTGGCTGCGCGGCGCCACAATGATGCAGCGGGAAATGATCCTTCGCGCTCGGCCTCGCTGAGTTCGGTTGCGCCCGACGGCAGGCTGGTGGCATTTTCGTCGCCCCGGAACTTGACGTAACCACCAAGCGGAATCAGCGACAGCTTCCAGCGGGTGCCGCGCTTGTCGTTGCGGCCGATGAGTTCGGGGCCGAAACCAACGGAAAACACATCGGCGTGAATGCCGCACCAGCGACCGACCAGATAGTGCCCCAGCTCGTGGAAGAACACCACGATCGTCAGCACCAGAAGAAATGGTGGCAGCGCGCTGAGGATGTTTCCAGCCGAAGAGGTCAGAAATTCCATGTAATCGGATCCTTTCGGGACGCTGATCTCAGGGCGTCCATGTGTAGCTGGGCAGCCGAAACTGCCTGTCGGGTCCGGTTATAAACCGAGCAACCTTGCCGCAAGCTCGTCAACGCCACCGCCGTGATCGGCAAACGGCAAAAGGTTTGCCAGCAAGAAGGCTGCAAATGCGGCAAAGACAAGACCGTCGACACGATCCATGACGCCGCCATGGCCCGGTATCAGACGGCTGGAGTCCTTGGCACCGAAGCGGCGCTTGACCCAGGATTCAAACAGGTCACCAATTTGCGACGCAATAGACAACACGAGTGCAATCAGCGGAATCATCACGCCAGCGCCCTGACGCACCATCAGCGCAACACCAACACCTGCTCCCACGCCTGCAATTGCGCCACAAATCGCGCCCGACCAGGTCTTGCCCGGAGAGATCGGCGGTGCAAGCTTGGGTCCACCCAGGGCGCGACCGCAAAAATAGGCCAGAATGTCGGTCGACCAGACAATGGCGAAGATAAAGAGCATGGCGAAGAGGCCGAAATGGCCTTCCCCGCGAATTTCAGCAAGCGCCAGGCCAGAAAACCCGGCATAGACAACCGCGGTTGCCGACCATAGCCCGCCGCCGCGTGTAACCCCTGCCAGCACCGCACCACCCACGCCGATCAAGATCGCCGCAAACGCCATCTGCGGCAACAGCGTCAAGATGAAGACCGCGGTGGCGAGAATGGCCATCCAGCCGATGGCGTTGGCAAGCGGCGCTCTGGCGGTCGCATTGGTGATGGTGGAAAACTCGTAATACATCAGCACCATGATCACGACCGCAAGGCTTCTGAACCAGATGCCACCGGCCCAAGTGGCGGCCAGCACAAGAATGCCGAGGATCACCCCGGAGATGATGCGCAGCCTGAGCTCGCGCGACATCAGGAACCAACCGCGATGTGGGGTGCTGTGACAGCACCAAAACGGCGCTCCCGCCCGGCATATTCAGCCAGCGCCTCGTGAAACGCAGCCCGGTCGAAATCCGGCCACAGGCATGGCAGGAAGACAAACTCGGAATAGGCTGCCTGCCACAACAGAAAATTGGAAAGCCGTTGTTCACCGCTGGTCCGGATCACCACATCGGGATCAGGGATGTCAACCGTGTCCATGCGCGCGGCAAGTGCGGCCTCATCAATCTGTCCCGCATCGAGGTCGCCGGACTGCACGTCTCTGGCAATCTGGCGGGCGGCGCGCACCAATTCATCCCGGGCGCCATAATTGAAGGCGATCACCAGGGTGATGCCGGTGTTATCCCGGGTGCGGTCTTCCGCATCATCAAGCAATGCACGTATATCCGGCTGAATGCTCTGGCGGCAGCCTATCACCTTGACGCGAACATTTTCGCGATGCAATTCGGCCAGATCCTTGCGAATGAAGAACCGCAACAGCCCCATCAGGTCGGACACTTCCTGTTCAGGCCGGCTCCAGTTTTCCGACGAGAAGGCGAACAGGGTCAGGTAGTCAATTCCGGCCTCGCCGGCGGTTCGCACGGCTTCACGCACGCGCTCGACGCCAGCCCGGTGACCAGCCGTTCTCGGCAGGCCCCTTGCTTCCGCCCAACGGCCATTGCCATCCATGATGATGGCAACATGCCGCGGCGTGCAGATAGGTGCTTCAGAGTGCATTGTTCTGGCCATTTCCCGACTTGTAACGCGAGTCGCGCCTAAACCTGCATGATTTCCTTTTCCTTTTCGACCAGCAAGCTGTCGATTTCGGAAATCGTCTCGTCGGTCATCTTCTGGACCAGATCCGCATCACGGCGGCTGTCATCCTGGCTGATGTCGCCGTCCTTCTCCGCTTTCTTGAGCGAATCCATCCCGTCGCGACGCACATTGCGGATCGCGACGCGGGCGTTTTCGGCATAGGTGTGCGACACCTTGACAAGCGACTTGCGGCGCTCCTCGTTGAGATCTGGCAGCGGGATGCGAAGATTGGTGCCGTCGACAATCGGGTTCAGGCCCAGATTGGCTTCGCGAATGCCGCGATCGACGGCGCCGACCATCTGCTTGTCCCAGACAGAGACGCCGAGCATGCGCGGCTCGGGCACGGTGACATTGGCCACCTGATTGAGCGGTACGCGTGAGCCGTAGGCCTCGACCATCACCGGGTCCAGCACATTGGGGGTCGCGCGACCGGTGCGCAATGATGAAATATCGCTTTTGAAAGCAGCAATTGCGCCTTCCATGCGACGTTTGAGTTCTTTCAAGTCAGCGCCTGCACTCATCGCCAGTTCTCCCTGCAAATAAGCCTGTTCTCATCGCGCGGCGCTCATCGCGCCAACCGCGGTTAATGATCGCGAACAATGGTTGCCCGGCCTTCGCCGACCATGATCTTTGCGAATGCGCCCTTTTCATGAATTGAAAAGACGACGATCGGAATGCGATTTTCGCGTGCCAGCGCCACCGCTGCAACATCCATGACGGCAAGCCCCTTGTTGAGCACTTCGTCGTGGGTAATGTTGTCGTAACGGGTGGCGTCGGGAAATTTCTTCGGATCGGCGGAATAGATGCCGTCGACCTGGGTGCCCTTGAGAATGGCCTCCGCGCCCATTTCAGCCGCACGCAGCGCCGCAGCTGAATCGGTGGTGAAGAACGGGTTTCCGGTCCCGCCCGCAAAGATTACCACCCTGCCCTTTTCCAGGTGATGCAGTGCGGCCCGCTGGGAAAAGCTCTGGCAGATTTCCGGCATCGAGATTGCCGAGAGCACTTCCGTGTCGATGCCAAGCTTGCGCAGCGAGGTGGCAAGAGCGAGCGCGTTGATGACGGTCGCCAGCATGCCCATGTGGTCGCCGGTTACCCGGTCCCCCCCCTTGGAGGCGACCGCGACACCGCGAAAGATGTTGCCACCACCGACGACAACCCCGACCTCGACGCCCATGCCCCGAACATCGGCGATATCGGCGGCGATCCGGTCAACCACCGCGACATCTATGCCAAATCCCTGCTCGCCCATCAGGGCTTCACCGGAGGCTTTGAGGAGGACGCGTTTGAACAGGGGCTCTGAGGACATGGATCGTTCCGGATTTGATGTGTCAGGCCCGGATACACGAAGGGCATCGCGTTGTCACGCGATGCCCTTCCGGTTTTTTTCAACAATGCGCCGTTATGGCGATCGGTATCAGCCCTTGGCGGCGGCAGCGACTTCAGCAGCGAAGTCGCTCTCTTCCTTCTCGATGCCTTCGCCGAGCTGGAAGCGGACAAAGCCGGCGATCTCGACGGGCGCGCCAGCGTCGGCAGCAGCTGCCTCGACGGCCTGACCGACGGTCTGGTCCGGGTTGACGACGAAAGCCTGCGAGAGAAGTGCTACTTCCTCGTAGAACTTGCGCATGCGGCCTTCGACCATCTTTTCGATGATGGCTTCCGGCTTGCCCGATTCGCGTGCCTGTTCGATGAACACGCTGCGCTCGCGGTCGGCGATGGTTGCATCAACGTCGGTGGAAGTCAGCGCCAGCGGGTTGGTGGCGGCGATGTGCATGGCGACCTGGCGGCCGATTGCAGCCAGAGCGTCGGCGTTGCCTGTCGACTTGACGGCAACGAGCACACCCAGCTTGCCAAGGCCATCAGCCACAGCGTTGTGCACGTAAGTTGCAACGACGCCATTGTCCACGCTCAGCTTGGTGGAGCGACGGAAGCTCATGTTCTCGCCGATATGGGCGATCGCATCCTTCACGGTGTCGGTGACCGACTTGCCGGTCGAGGGGACGGTCGCAGCGCTGACGGCTTCAGCCGAGCCATCGGTGGACAGCGCAACAGTCGCGATCGAACGGGCCAGATCCTGAAAGCCATCGTTGCGGGCAACGAAGTCGGTTTCGGAGTTGACTTCGACCACCACAGCCGAGTTGCCTTCGGAGGCAACAGCGATCAGGCCTTCGGCAGCGGTACGGCCCGACTTCTTGTCGGCCTTGGCAATGCCCTTGGCGCGCAGCCAGTCAACAGCTGCTTCCATGTTGCCATCGGTCTCGCCGAGCGCTTTCTTGCAGTCCATCATGCCGGCGCCGGTCTTGTCGCGCAGCTCTTTCACCATTGCAGCAGTAATGCTCATAACAGCCTCTTTATTCTGGGGGTGCCCGGTTTTGCCGTCACGTCGGCACAGAACCCGGTATCACCTGGCGGCATGCAACCATGCCATTGAAATGTGACAGCCCGGCAAAGCACAATGGCTTGGCCGGGCCGGTTTTGTCCGAAACCCGGAATTATGCCTGTGCGGGAGCTTCCGCAGCAGCTTCTGGAGCGGCTTCAAGAGCCGGCTCGGCCGGTGCATCCATTTCGCCCAGATCAGCACCCGAAGCGCCCTGCTGACGCGCAATGCCGTCGATGCAGGCACGGCTGATCAGATCGCAATAAAGCGAAATCGCGCGGCTGGCGTCATCGTTGCCCGGGATTGCGTAATCGACGACGTCGGGATCGCAGTTGGAATCGATGATCGCGACGACCGGAATACCAAGACGCTTGGCTTCCTGGATGGCAATGCCTTCCTTGTTGGTGTCGATGACGAACATCAGGTCCGGGGTGCCGCCCATGTCGCGGATACCGCCCAAAGCGCGGTTGAGCTTTTCACGCTCGCGCTCAAGGTTGAGGCGTTCCTTCTTGGTGAAGCCCGAAGCTTCGGCCGAGAGGATCTCATCGAGCTTGCGCAGACGCTGGATCGAATGGGAAATGGTCTTCCAGTTGGTCAGCATGCCGCCGAGCCAACGGGCGTTGACGTAATACTGCGCCGAACGGGCGGCAGCATCAGCAACGATCTCGGACGCCTGACGCTTGGTGCCGACGAACAGCACACGGCCGCCCTTGGACACGGTGTCGGACACAAGCTTGAGAGCCTGGTTCATCATCGGCACGGTCTGGCCGAGATCGAGAATGTGAAGATTGTTGCGAGCGCCGAAGATGTACGGCTTCATTTTCGGGTTCCAGCGGTGAGTCTGGTGTCCGAAGTGCACGCCTGCTTCAAGCAGCTGGCGCATGGAAAATTCCGGCAATGCCATGCCTTTTACTCCTGTTTCCGGTTGAACCTCCGCAGGGCGTGAGCGCTAAGCGCCACCGGCGGACCGATCCGGATTTCTCCCGAACCAACCCATGCCCCACGTGTGGAATAGAGGTCGCTTACAGGCACCCGTCCGGTTTTGCAAGTGCGAAGGCTGCGAAAACCGCAAACCTGCCCGTGTTCTCCGCAAAAGAGCGCTGGGGCCGATCACGAAACAAGTGATCTGTCGGGGCCTTGGAAAAACACGGGGCGTGACCAGATACAGCCTTCCCGTCCGGAACCGGTGATCCGCAGCTGCGTTGCCCCGGGGACGGCGGCGCGTCCGATTGACTGCGGACCGCCTGATTTTTTGCATCTCAAACATAGACTGGACGCACACTGATGAAAATCCTGATGGTACTTACCTCTCATGACAAGCTTGGCGACACCGGCGAAAAGACCGGCTTCTGGCTCGAGGAGTTTGCAGCTCCCTATTACGTTCTGAAGGACGCCGGGGCGGACGTGGTTCTCGCTTCGCCCAAAGGCGGTCAACCGCCGATCGATCCCAAGAGCGACGCCGACGACGCCCAGACTGAGGCTACCAAACGGTTCAAGGGCGACGCAGCCGCGCAGCAGGCGCTGGCTCAGACCAGCAAGCTTTCCGAAATCGACGCCGAAGGCTTTGACGCGATCTTCTATCCCGGCGGTCACGGACCGCTCTGGGATCTGGCAAATGATGCCGACAGCAAACGCCTGATCGAAGCCTTCGCAGGTTCTGACCGTCCGGTCGGCGCGGTGTGCCATGCACCGGCGGTGTTCAAATCCACCATGGGGGCCGACGGCAAGCCCCTGGTTTCGGGCAAGCGGGTGACCGGCTTTACCAACACCGAAGAAGAGGCAGTCGGCCTGACCGATGTGGTGCCGTTTCTGGTTGAAGACATGCTCAAGCAGAATGGCGGCCACTATGAAAAGGGTGACGACTGGGCCTCTTTCGTCCTGACCGATGGCAAGCTCGTCACCGGCCAGAATCCAGCCTCTTCCGAAGAAGCGGCGAAAGCGCTGCTGGCTCTGTTGAAGTAAGGTTCGGGAAAACAACGCGATATGGGGTTCCGCCCCATATCGCCATTTCACATCTCAGGCACCGCGCCTGACAGCGGTGCCTGGCATTCGGCTGGAAGCCTCAATCGATTGTTTTCTCTTAAAACAAACCATTGCCATTCTCGGAGTGATCGCCAATCACCTGCAGCACGTCCCAGTGCTCGACAATCTTGCCATGCGCATCGAAGCGGAAGATGTCGATACCGGCGTAATCATCGCTGCCGGGCCAGATCTGGTGGCAATGCAGGATCACGTGATCAGCCTCCGCAAACGCCCGCTTGAAGTGTGTCACTTTGCCCGGATATTCGGCTGCCATGCGTTCGAAATAGGCGATGAAGGCTTCCTTGCCATCGGCGACATGGGGATTGTGCTGGATATATACGTCACCGGCAAATTGCTCGATCGCAGCGCGTGGCTCACACTGGTTGAACATCATGTCGTAAAACGCGATGGCGTTTTGCTTGTTGGTCTGCGGATCACTCGGCATGACATTCTCCCGGTTTGCACTTGATCAGACTATTCCGAATGCCGTCAGCGACGCGAGAGGCCATAGAGCGGAGAAACCCGTGCCACTTGCAGCCCTGACCATCACGCAGCCAGCGGCACGGTCCATTGCTCGATATCGTCACGTTCGCCGATCAGCGCCAGGCCGTGGGCGATGGAAATCAGCTCGCCGCCGGTCTCGATCCGGTCGGCTGCAAAACGATCGGTGAAAATGCGGCGTACGGCGGGCACGAACGAGGTGCCGCCGGTGAGAAACACCTTGTCGACGGAGCCGACCTCGGTGCCGGTCTTTTGCAGCACATCGTCGAGTGCGCCGGTGATGCTGGCAAGATCAGCTGCGATCCAGGTCTCGAAATCCTGCCGCCTGACGGTTTTCTCACCGGCCTTGCCCAGCGCCGGAAAGCGGAACTCGGCTTCCTCCGCGCCAGACAGCGCCATCTTTGTCGCCGAGACGGCCTGGTGCAGCTGATAGCCCTCGTCATGCTCGATCAGGTCGATGAACAGTTCCAGCTTGTCTGGCTCCACAGCCTGACGCACAAGCGCCTTGAGGTCGGCATATTCCTTGGTGGTCTTGAAAATCGACAGCTGGTTCCAGCGCGAGAAGTTGCGGTAATAGCTGCCGGGCACATCCAATTTCTTGCCGAAGCTTTTGAACTGGCTGCCTTTTCCAATCTCTGGAGCCACCAGATGCTCGATCATTCGGGCATCGAACTGGTCACCAGCGATGCCGACGCCGGACTGACCGACGGGGATAGCGCTGATACGCCCTGCCCTGGTTTCAAAACGGATCAACGAAAAGTCGCTGGTGCCTCCGCCGAAATCGGCCACAAGCACCGTGGCGTCGTGATTGAGGTTCTGGGCAAAGTAGAAGGCTGCAGCCACCGGCTCATAGACATAATGCAGTTCGGGAAATCCCAACCGTGTCAGCGCTTCGTTGTAGCGGCGCAGGGCCAGATCCGCATCGGGGCTTGAGCCCGCAAAATGCACCGGGCGGCCGGTGACCACGCGTCTGGCCTCCGACGGCCAGTTGTCGCCGGCATAGTGTTCGAGCCGCTTGAGAAAGACCTCCATCAGGTCCTCGAATTGGAATTTGCGGGCGTGAACCATCGTGCCCTGGAACAAGGGAGAAGCGGCGAAAGTCTTGATCGATTGCAGGAAACGGCATTCGCCGGGATTGTCGATGAAGGCGCGGATGGCCGCGCTGCCTGCTTCCACCTGAAGCGCGCTGGCACCAAGCTTCGGGTCCTTGGTAAAGGACAACGCCGTGCGCATGGTGTCGCTGGTTCCGGCAGGCGAACTGAAGCCGACCGAACTGGTTTCCGACCCCTGGCTCACTTGGGCGAGAACCGTGTTTGTCGTGCCAAAATCGAGCCCAAGCGCAGTCGCCATGGCGGTGCTCCAATGTATTCAGAGGAAATGGATGTGGGCTGCGGACGTTTGCCGGCCACCAAAGAGCGGGCCTCATGCCACAAGGCAGCGCCCTAGTCCACCCGGCCGGCGAGCTCCATGCCGGTGTGGTTTCCCCTCAAGCGTACATATGGCGGCAAGCGATGGTCAAACCCATTGATCGCCATCGTATTCGAAGGCCTACTGCGTCGCGTATCGCGGGTGTTCGAGCGCCTCGAAACAATCGGTCAGCCTGATGCGATTAAACCCCTTGTAGGCCTGCGCATAATCGCTGAGCAGTTTCTTGCGGGCAGCCGTCACCGGACATATTGGCAGCAGTACGATGTCGCTCTGCGCCAGCGCCTGGGATTCCTCTTCCGTCAGCGGCAGAACCGCACGGTAGGGATCGCCGCCGATCGACACGCCGCGCGCCGGTGTGCGGCCCATGACAGCGGTGATCGGATTGGCGAAATCGCGTACATCGATGACTTCGTAGTGGCGGTTGAGATGGGCTTCCCGGTCGCGAATGGCTTTGATCGCCTCATCCATCGTCTTGAGCACGGTGACCTGGAAGCGGTGATCGAAATAGAGCCAGTAGGCCGGCAGAATGTTGGACCGGGCATAGCCCTCATAGGTGCTGCGGCCATCGATCAGGACCGGTCGGGCCTTTTCGGCAGCTTCGACGGTCAATGCCTTGGCGCTGAAGCGCATGTTTGCCGGCAGGTTCTCGGTCTCGATGGAGACATCCCGCACCGAGGTGGCGGCAGCACGCGCGGTTGAATGCAGCATCTTCGTGACGGTGGGCAGCGACACCAGCGCGATCAGCACGATCAAGGGCGACAGCCGCGCCCGCCGCTCCGGCGCCGTAGCGAGAAACAGAACAAGCAGGAACGGCCAGACCGACACAAAGGCAGCGCCGCCGAAATTCTGCGATTCAAACACAATGTCGGCAATGATCATGACGCCGAGCCAGAGCCAATCCTGATCCATCCGATTCGGCATTGGTGTGCGGCGATGATCGTGATCGAAGGCTGCAAGCAGGTTGGTTGCTCCCCAGAATCGGGAAGCAAGAAGATAGGCCGAAAGCAGCGAAGCGGCAAAGATCACGTCGAACCGCGCACTGATGGTCGTGACCAGTTTGGACAACAGGATTGCATCATTGTTGGCAAGCAGCCTGAGCACCGAGTGCAGGTAGGCCGACACACTGCCGGTGAGCAATTCCAGCACGGCGGCGATGGACAGGCACAGCGCCGCGATGATCGCCGAGGTGGCGATGCCGATCCTGCGGGTGACCAGTGCGAAGGCCAGGATCAGGCCGGCCACCGCGAAGCCGTTGATCTTGACGAAGGCCAGTGTCAGCAGCAGCGCCGAGATCAGGCAGATCAGCGCAACCTGCGAGCGGACGAAGAACAGTGTGGCGACCAGAAGATACAGAAGCACCGCACTGTGCCGGTTGTAATAGGCAAAGCCATCCACACCGGGAAAAGCGTTCCAGGATATGATGTTGAACGGCAGAATCGAAAACATCAGATAAGGAAACAGCAATGCAAACGCGGCGAAGGCACCGCGCTCGAGCGCATGGTGGCAGATGACGACCATGACCGGCAGGGTGACCAGCATCAGGCACCATTGGATGACCAGCGCGACATTGCCATGAGGGAAAGCGGCACTGACCAGATCAAACAGAATGTAGTTGAGCGGTCCGACCGGGGCATGAAAGTCCCTGTAGATTTCCTGGCCGACAGACAGGCGATGGGCGCCATCGATGTAGATGTAGGTGTCCCAAAAGCTTTCGCCCAAGGGCAAGTCGATGGGCAGGCTCAGGAAGACAGCCAGGATGACGACAACGGCGACCAGCACGCCATAAATCCAACAATGATAATTAGATAAACCTAATGTCCTCATGTACCAGATGAGCTCCCCTGCACGTTCCACCACCGCACTTTCAGGATGCCCAAATTTGATTGAGGTTGAATTAATCGCTCGTGGAACGGGAAAAACGGTGCTCTACCACAGGGCCGGCTACCTTCTCGCGGGGTTCACCGCGGGAACCGGCGCTGCCACAGTCCGGTGCGTATGGCATCGCGCGCTTCGTAGCTTTCAAGCGCGGCCGCGAGGTCCATCGGCGAAGCTGTCTCCCGGTCTTCCGCGAGTTCCGTCAGCCGCATCGAGTACCAGGCGGTGACGCCTCCCTCGGGCGGCGAGGCGAATTTGGGAAAGCGGGGATTGGGCACGGATCCGGCCTGCCAGCCGTTGGGAAGATGTGGATCAAGCACCAGCGCCCGCGCGAGGCCGACCACTTCCTTGGCCCCGTCAGACACGGCATCCACCGCCTGAACCTGA